>Ga0114962_10001054_pt1 | contig 23963 bp, 24 predicted proteins | sample C_130820_MF_Meta_FD_87017 | JGI IMG/M metagenome (GOLD analysis project Ga0114962, IMG submission 87017) | Freshwater microbial communities from Lake Croche, Canada to study carbon cycling - C_130820_MF_MetaG | ecosystem: Environmental > Aquatic > Freshwater > Lake | place: Lake Croche, Canada... | reverse complement strand
TGCGGGCTACCATTGGTTAAATTACCTTAATGAAGTGGGTTGGGGAGGAATTTTAGCTGATGACATGGGTTTGGGTAAAACAACATCCGCCGTTATTGCGTCGTTAGAAAGTAAAGCAAGGAAGATACTTATTGTTTGTCCCGCATCTTTAAAAATAAATTGGGAGAGGGAAATAAAAAACTATTCAGATAGAAAAGTTTTAATTGTCGAAGGACGTAAATGGGGTTCCACTTTTGATTTCTACATTATTAATTACGATATTATTAAGAATTACCACACTACAGACAAGAGCGAGGATAGCGACGATTATAAACTTTTGGTTAATGCCAATTTTGACTTGGCAATCGTAGATGAGGCTCACTATATTTCAAACGCAACCGCAAACAGAACTCGATTATTAAATGATGTTCTTGAAACTATACCTAAGGTTTGGTTATTAACAGGAACACCAATGACTTCAAGACCAATTAACTATTTTAACTTATTAAAGATTGTTGAGTCTCCACTAACTTTAAATTGGCAATCTTATGTTCGTAGATACTGTAAAGGATATCAATTTAGAGTTGGTAATCGTAAAGTATGGAATACAAGTGGTGCAAGTAATTTAGATGAACTTCGTGAAAGAACAAAACACGTTGTATTAAGGAGAATGAAGAATGATATTCTTGATTTACCTGAAAAAATTGTTACACCTGTTTTTGTTGAATTGAGTAGTAAAATGTATGATGAGGAATTGGAAGAGTTTACACGTATTAGTACCGATAAGAAAAATGACGAAACAATCACAGTTACGTTAAATCGTTTAATGAAAATTAGACAACTTATTGCTTATGAAAAAATACCATACACTTGTGAATTGATTGATAAATTTATTGAACAAGGTAAAAAGGTAATTGTGTTTACCAACTTTACAATGTCATTAGATATGTTACATGACAAGTATAAAAAAATATCAGTTACTCTTGATGGTCGTATGAATAAAGATAAACGACAAGAAAATGTTGACAGATTTCAAACTGATGATAAGATAAAAGTCTTTATTGGAAACATTAAAGCAGCGGGTGTTGGAATTACCTTAACGGCAGCAGAAGTTGTTATTATGAACGACTTATCTTTTGTACCTGCTGACCACGCTCAAGGTGAAGACCGAGCGTATAGATATGGACAAAAAAATAGTGTATTAGTTTATTACCCCGTTTTTGAGAATACGGTTGAGAAAATTATCTATAATATATTACAGAAAAAGAAAGGGGTAATTGACCAAGTAATGGGTGACGGAGAATATTCCGAATCGTTCAGTAAGGATTTACTTAAACAACTCTTTTAATTCTTTAATCTTATTGTCTAACAAATTTTCCATTTCCACATCTTCGTGGTCTATAAAATTTATTGTTATTTTTTTAGATTCATTGTTATAATCTATTGAATTGTCTCCATCCTCTTTTTTCAATATAAATTCAATGTCTTTTCTTCCACAAAGAACTAAAAGTTCGTTTAATTTATCTGGTACTCCCATATATTGTATTTTATTAAATTTTACATATTCCGATTTAACAATTATTGTATCATCTTGTTTATATAATTGAGGTGTGTTTTCAAATATAATTACCGACACAACTCTTTCCCAATCATCAAAACTTGCATATCCATAATAATCCGTGTCATATTCTAAATCGTTGGGAGAACCGTTAACCAAAAATTCGTCTTTCATATTTAAAAACTTACCACTTTTTATTTGTATAGTTTTAATTTCTCCAGTTGATATTTTAAAACTTAAATCAAATCCATCCATGTCCCCACCATCACCGTAATCAAACGTAAAATCAACATCTGAAACTTCTCCAAATGTAGATTTTAAATTTAATAAAATAGTAATCATTGTTAAATTACCATTATTCCACGATTTAGAACATTTAATTTTTAATTCTCTTAGATATTTGTCGGTTGTTGTTGTTGTAAAAATCAAATCAAAAAACTTATCAACAAATTCCCACATTTTTTTAGCATTATGTTCGTGAAATTCAGGATTACCAAAATCAATAAACATATTAGGGTCATATTTAATTGCCCATTTGTAAAATGATAAACAACAATTTGGGTGTGTGTTTATTCTATTGGTCCAAGACCACATATTTTGATCATTAAAATGACCCGCCCTTTTTTTAGGGTCCTTTTCATTTATTTTCCATTTGTTTAGTGGTTCAAAGTGTTTTTTAAAACACGATTGAGCTTCCCTAAAATAATGAGATTTCCACCCCTTACCTTTTTGGAACCCTAAATCAAATAATTTACTAATAAAGTTAAAATCAATATCTTTTAATGTCTTCTCCATAATATTCAAATATAACAAATTTTTGGATATTTATAAAATATATGAGCACAATTATTTCAGAATCGGAAAAAGATAAACTTTACACTCAGGTGTTTCATTTATTAGGTATGCCCGTTCGTGGTATTGAATTAACCCAAGAACAAATGGACACGTTTTTGGAGTTATCTCTATCTGAATATGAACAATATGTTAGTGATTGGTTAATTGAATCTCAATGGTCGGCATTGGCGGGACTTAATTTAGATACCCAATCTTTATCAAGAGCGTTTACAACAAGAAGTTTGGATTATGAAACTCAATATACCCATTCCTACTCTAAAATCGTAGGTTTACAGGCTGGTGGAGACAGTGAACTTAAAAAAGATTTTATTGAATTAACTCATGGTCAACAAATATATGAAGTACCTGCTGGTCGTGAGATTAATGAACTATTGTGGTTTACACGAGCAACTTTAACCGATACCATAGTTGACCCAATATCTGCGGGTTTTGGTGGATTAGGTGGTAATGGTTTTGGGGGTATGGGTGGATTTGCTCAAGTTGGGTCAACAGGTTCATATCTAATGACGCCAGGTTTTGATTTGATGCTTAGAATGGGTGATAGAAACATTAAGAATAGACTTATCGGAGGAGACTTAACATATAAAATAACGGCAGGTTCTGAAGGTAAAAAATTAATACATTTATTTAATGTTCCTGGCGGTAGATTTGATTTTGGTTCTATTTCTACTAAAAATTATTACGTATGGTATTGGTATTATGATACCATGGATAGGGATACTTGTTTAAAGAAAAACAAAGACGTTATTAAATTACCGTCAGATGTGATGACCGAAGAATTAACATGGGATAATTTAAATAAACCTTCTCAGAATTGGGTTAGAAAATATCTAATTGGTTATTCTAAAGAAGGTTTAGGTCGTATTTGGGGTAAATTCTCAGGAGATTTACAAGTTCCTGATAGTACAATTAAATTAGATTATACTTCATTAATTACTGAGGGTAAAGATGAAAAATCTAAATTAGTGGAAGAACTAATGGCTCGACTTGAAAGACTTCGTCCTGACAAAATTCTTGAAAGAAAAGCTGGCGAAGCTGAGAACCTTAATAAGTCACTCAAGTTCAGAGCAATGCCAGCTCCAATCAATATCATCTAAACTTCAGTTACGTGTAGTATTAAATCACCGTTATCGTTACCGATAATTTCGTCTTCATTACTCACAGTAGACCCCACTTGGGATGCAACAACTTCTCTATTAAGATTTACCCAATATGGGTCAGCTAATTCTAAACTATTTTCCACATACATAAAGAATGGATCACGTCCGACTTTATTCCAAAACACAACCTCACTATCTGACAAGGTCATAACTTCATCAAATTTATCTTGACCTGTTTCTTTTAATGGAAACCCGTTTACCAATTCACATTGTGTCTTAGTAAAATATTGTCTTTCTTCAGGACTTTCAACTAATATATCTTCTCTTATTGATGGATTAAAAACAACTAATAATGGTTCAATTCTTTTATTAAAATTATTTAAATAACGAGGTACATTATAATCACCAGTTAAATTTGGATTATTTAAAATTTCCTTTTCATCAATCATATAACAATTAATCTCAATGAAATTCTCTGGCATCAACATACCAAATTTAGCCATATAATCTTCATTCTGTTTTTTAGTTGGTTTTGTAATTTTTTGTACATCACCTGAAGATTTTTTACTTCCGTTATTAACATAATAAATTGTGTCACCTAATCCTGCTGGATAGTCACTATTCATTATTAATTCCATATGTGCTTGACGTGACATTAAAGAGCCCGATTTGGTAACTTTCTGAACATGTTTTTTATAATCTTTAATGGATTGTTTAACACGTGCTTTATTTGCAATCTTTGATAACGGAATTTCTTTATTATAAATTTTATTTACATATTCATAATATAATTCAACAAAAGATAACCCATCACCGTTCAATAAAAACTTTAAACCTTCATCTAAAAATTCAGTAACATATGTCTGCATCTTTTTAGACTTAATAGTATTACCCGTTAGTTTTATTTTCTCTTTACCTTTCTTTATTAACTTGATGATATAATTTTTACGTGAGATATTAATACACGCGGGTGCGGTATAATCAATATCAAGACCCATTTCATTTCTCATGAAGATATCATTAAATTCTGCGGTGTCCGCTTCAATTCCACGATATTCTTTACCTTCAATAACTAATTCATTTAATCCTTTACCAATATAAACGGTATCCTTAGCAGTTTCGGGCGTTTCAAAGTTCACACCATCCGTATCCATTACAAGTGGTTTATATCCTTTCTTCATGAAGAACATAATCATCATACGTAAACACTGACGACCAATACACGTAATGGTTTCACCTGAATCCATCTCACCCCAAGGAAATACGTGTGGAGCGGATAAACTACCAAAGTATGCGTTGATAAAAATCTTAATTGGTAATTGTTTACGGTCATACATCTCCGATTGAACAGGGTCTGTTTCTTTTAATTCACCGGCAAGTAGTTTGTATTTAATACGAATGTTACGGAAATATTTTAACATTGATTTCTGTACACCCATAACATCACACTCAGGAAATATATCATACACAAGTTGAATTGATGGATAAAGTGATGAGTAGTCAAACTTAACAATATTCTTAGAGTAACCAACATTTAATAATCTTGATAGTCCACCTGTGAACGGACGTTTTTCATCTTTTGCCGGTATTGCTAAACCATTTTCATATGACCACGCTAACATTATAATTTTCCATAAAGTGGCGGTACCCATTGTTGCAACTCTTTCATACGTTGTCGGTACTAATTTAGAAATCAAAAAAGTAGATTGACTAAATGAATCGTCAACAACCATAGTTTCAAACAAGTCATCGTCAAGATATTGTTCTACAATTTTTCTTCCTGGCCATATTTCAAACTTACCAGGAAACTTTTCTAATAAATTTTCAGTGCCAGGCTCACCAATTTTCTTATAACCACCTGTCTTTGGATTTACATAATAACTTTCGTTATCCAAATAAATTTTTGATATTTGATTACCCTCGACGTACACACGATTCTCTTTCTCTTTCTCCAAATATCTGGTAATATATTTCAAACCCCACGATTTAATTTCAGAATTAATTGCTTGTGCTCTACGAACTGAATGTGCAATATCAATTATATTAAATCCCCAAATTACATGTTGTGTATAATCTTCAATTTCATTTGCAAGTTTTAATACTCCTTTCTTTTCTTTCATCCCTGTTCCTGTTAATATTTGTGTTAAAGCATTTACGTCAACACCTAATATTTGTGCACGTTTTAATATAAACGGCCAGTCAAAGAATGCAGAGTTATATCCTGCAACAATAGTTGGTTTTAAATCATTAATATATTTAAAAAATCTTTCAATACATTTCTTTTCTCCATCTTCACCAAATGCACTAATAGTTTCATTTAAACCACGATTATCTTTAACCCCAATCAAAATGATATGACAAGTTTCGGGGTCAAGACCGGTGGTCTCAATATCAAATACAAACCTATTTACACCATTGTAATCATCAATTCCTTTAAATAATCTTTTTTTTGTTTGAACAAGATATTGTTCAACAGGAGATAGTACCGTAAAATGTTTTCTATCATTTTCACCCCAAGGGTCAAGTCCACCTGTTTTAAAGAAATTAATTAAATCAGTATAACTTTTTATACTTTTAACTAAAAATTTCATTCCTAACTCAAGTCGTTCATTTCCTTGTGTTTCAAGTTTCTCAATGAGAATACCATACTTACCCATCATCTTTTTTTGTGTGGCTTTGGAATTACCATAGAAATTTAAATTACTTAAATCACCGACCCACAAAAACGGAACAAACGAGTCTGTTTTTACGATTTTACCCTTAATTGGGTCTTGAATAATTTTGGATATTGAATTTGTGGGGTAGTCATATTCGACGCCTACGATGTATTTCTCATCGTCACCCCCATTAAGAAAGTTTTCAATAACTTCCTGAGAGATAACCTCTTTCATCTTATAATTTTTTTAAATGTGACGTATTAGCTTGTGATTAATCACAGTTTGCCTTGTTTACATTAATAAGTATAAGAAAAAAAATCGGTAATAAAAAAATTATGAGATATTAATGAATAATTTCTCCTTAATCGGTAAAACTAACTTAGTAGTGTTATGACCTAACCCATCATTAAATTGAATGGTTATTTTACCTTCAAATTTACCCACCTCAGATGTTTGACTTTCTTTAAATCGATATGTGATATAGTATTCATCAGTTGTTTGATTATATAACTTTGTTCGTGTTGTTAATAGACAAGTTTCACTTAATAATACCGGTTGACCTGTTTTAAAATCAAACATGTCAAATGTGATTGTTGAATTTACCAATAAATCGTTAAATGATGATTTGTCGTTTTTACCGTCATCAATCATCCTCATTTTTAATATTGGGTCAGATGCCCCTTGTCTTATAAAGAATTCCATATGTTATAAATATATATTTTTGTTATAAACCGTATCTTGACTTGGTGTTATTATATTCGTCTGAAATATTGGAATCACTCCTCAATGTTTTATATACTCTAAATTCACCTAAATTAGCATTCATAAAGAACGCATCATCAATAAATGACCCAATAACCCAAGGTTGGTTTGTTATAACACCAACAGATGTAATCTGTTCAGCACCTAAAAGAATACCATTATGGTAAAAACTAATTTTTCTATTGGTCTTATCAAACTTATATGCAATATGTTGCCATGTATTTCCTATTATTGGTTGGCTACTTGTAAAACGTGTTGAGCCACCGCTTGCACCCGCGTTTTCAAACAACATTTGATTAGAAAAGACATTAATATCATTATAATTAAGTCTCCACACCATTTTAAATCCAGGACTAGACGAATTTTGTACGGCATTTGACATTAATGTAATGAAATAATCGTTATGTTCATTATCACGAGGATAAATCCAAGCTGTAGTTGTCATTTCATTTCCAAAATCAAATGTGTCAAATGTAATTTTATTTCTTACGTTTGCAAAAGTGTTTCCACTAAAATTAAATACACCACGAGCAATCCCACTTTCATATGTTACACCACTTAATGTACCTAAAGTACCTGCAATATTACCCAAAGTACCGATATTTGTTAATGTTGTACCATTTTCAGGATACGACGATTTATTACCCGCGTCATAAAAAATCTCGGCGGTATTGTTATATGTATACATTATAGTTGGTGATGGTGTTACTGTATTAGTCGGTGTTTGTGTAGGGGTCTCAGTTACCGTTGGTGTTAATGTATTAGTTGGAGTTACACTATTAGTCGGCGTTAATGTATTAGTTGGTGTGACGGTTGGACTTACAGTTACCGTTGGTGTAACACTATTAGTCGGCGTTATTGTGTTTGTTGGTGTGATGGTTGGAGTTACAGTTACCGTTGGCGTAACACTATTAGTTTGCGTTATTGTGTTTGTTGGCGTAACAGATGTTGTTACACTTGGGGTAACCGAATTGGTTGGTGTAACTGTTGTGGTTACCGTTGGTGTTAATGTATTAGTTGGCGTAACACTTGGTGTAATCGTATTTGTAGGAGTAATGGATGGTGTTACGGTAATAGTTGATGTAACAGTTGGTGTTACAGTTTTTGTTGGTGTAATACTCGGAGTTGATGTTGTAGTTGGTGTTGGGTTCGGCGTTCCCGTCATCGTTGGTGTTAATCCAATAGTGACGGTTGGAGTCGGAGTTACAGTTTTAGTTGGTGTTGGACTTGGTGTTAGTAAACCAATAATAGTATCAACACAATCATCCCCACATTCAATTATTGAATAATTTGGTTTAATTGATGTTAAATAATGATGATTAACATGAATAAAATCTAAAGGTTCCTCAAAGTATTTTATTGATTTAATTTTAAAACAACAAACTCCTTGATGAATACCCCCCATCAAACCAGTTCCTCCACCCCAAGATTGTATAAATGGTTGTTCTCCTCTTTTTGATGGAACTATCTCCTCCCAATCTTTTAATTTATAAATTAACCTACCATTTAAATATATTTTAAGGGTTCCTAGTCTTAGATTTTTTTCTTCCGCCCATTTTTTATTTAACTCTTCGTTATATTGATATGTGGGGGTTGCGCCTGTTAATACATCTAAAGAGTTTGTAATTAAATATCCTGTTACAACTTGCGTAGATGTTACAGCGGTTACTCCGGTATTAATAATATAGTCTGTTGGATGAGGACCAATAATTAAATCGTTCCAACCACCACTATTTTCTACATCACATTTAGTATAATGTTTATACCTATCAAAAACAATCGTAACGTTAAAATCGGCTGTTAATCCTGTTGTACATAATTTTGGTGTTTGTCCACTTGAAATATAAAAAGATTGATTATACGAAGTATCATTAACACACGCACCAGAATAGTGTTTTGAAATCCATTTAATTCTTCCATCATTTGTAAATTGAAAAGATAAATTATTATCAGCATAATCAGATAAATCATCATCTCCTCTAACTCCGGTATAATAAAATACACCACCTGCCGACCATGGTAAAGAATTCCTATTGAATACAAAATTTAATGACCACCCATCTTCAACCCTTCTTTTTAATAAAAAGTCACATTTATCGACACCTAAACCTTCATCAAATTTATATGCCCATGGTTTTGCATTTGTTTTTGGTGATTGAGGTGAGCAAGCTCTTGGGCTTATTATATTTTTTCTGTTTTTGTAAACACTGGTAAATCCTGAAATTATTTGTGATTGAGAGTAAACTGTTAATCCTGATGATGTTAATCCTGAGTAATTATATCCATATATTTTAAAATAATGGACTTCATTATTTAAAAGGGTTAATTTAAACCTGTTACTATCTAAAATGGTATGTGTAAACCCAGTTCCAAAATTAGAAACAAAATCATTATACGGTAAAGTAACATATAATCCAAGATATAAATACGGATATAATAAGTCGTTTATATCGTCCTCAACTAAAGTTATGGTTGTTTTTACACAATCCATATTGTTCATATTGTCATCTATTTTCAACGAACTATAAACTATAGGGGTAGATAAATCTAATACGTCTCTATTATAATTTGTGTCTTTTGTTAATTCAAAGTCGTATAATTCGGAAGAATCTAACCTTAAATCCAATTTTGACCCATAAAAATTTAAAATATTCTGTCTATTCATGTTTCTATAAATATCTTTCATAACATTTGATATTTATATAAAAGTCCAAATAGATGAATAATTTTATAAAACAGGTAATTGAAGAGAAATTTGCGTCAAAATCACAACAAAGATTCTTCTACGCTAAAGCGAATGAAAAGGGTAAACCTAAGAAAGAGAAGAAGAAATGGAGTAAATGGGCAAAAGAATATTCAGATGATACCGATTATTCTAAAATCCCTGATAAAGTGGAAAAAGAAGAAGAAGTTGACGAAATTGTAGATAAAAACGGTAATATTAGTCATGGTAAAAAACCAGGTGATTTAAATACTAAAGGTGTAACGTCAAATTCAATTACAGATAAGGTTGTTAAAACAGGTAGAGGTATGTCAGGTAATTATGGTACATTGGGTGTTCAAAACTATACAAGATATTGGGGTGAGGGTAAAGAAATCAGTAAAGAAAAACTTATAGAAATTGCAATGGGTGATGCTTTAGGTTATGACGATACAATGGGTGATGATGAAAGTTTTCAAAAAGCTTATAATCATTTTACAAAAGAATTAGGTTTATCGCACGAAGAATCTATGGAAAGATTAGAAGCAATGGGGTATGATCCTAAATTAAAAGGAACCGATAAAGTAAGACTAATCGAGAATCCTAAAAAATTTATGGAAGAGTATATTGAAAGTGTTGTTAAAAAAAGAAAAGATAATGATTTAGTTTCTAAAGTTGGGGAACAAGACGAAGAGAAAGAAATAAACCCAATAATAAAAAGACAAATAGATTCATTAAGAGATTCGTTAGAAAGTAATGGGTTAACTGCAGATGATATTATCAAACATTTGAAAAAGGATAATGAATAGTGAATTAAAAAATAGGATATTTGATATCCCACAAAATATTTTAGATAATGTAAATCATGCAGTTATAGGACTTAATGGTTCTCACGCTCATGGGTTGCAAAGGGCTAAAAAATTATTAGGGGATAAAAAAGTTAAATATGGTCAATTAAAACGAATTATTCATGACTTACAAAATATTGATAAAATTGGTGATAAAATTAGGTATGACTTGGCTGGTGGTGATTTAATGAATAATTGGGGAAAGCAATTCTTAGATGGTGAACGAGATATGATTGTTAATAGAAAAGAAGGTAGAAAAGAAGCTGATGAGATGAGTGCAATGACCGGAGAAAGAAAAAATAGTTTTTTGAAGAAACACAAAAAGAAACCAAGTATGTTACCCCCATTAAATTTAATTAAAAGTAATTCACATAAGTCATCTATTTCTCCAATTACATCATTAGGATTGTTTGAAGAAATTAACAAAATAAAAAAATTAATATTATACTAATATGCCAAAAATAACACAACTAGAAGCTTTAGCTAATCAATTTAGACCAACTGAATTGGCAATTAATCGTTATTCGGCGAATAATGGTTACGGAATATCAAATAAAGATGCCATTTCTGATGGTGATGAATTTGGTAAAGGTCAAAATCAAAATGGTCAAGTGGGTTCATTAACCGATATAAATACTAGAACCGATATTATATCAACTAATAGGTATGGTGTAAATAATGGTTACGGAGTTACAAATCCTGATGCAATTTCAGATGGAGATGAGTTTGGTAAGGGACAAAAAGGTGAAAATGGTACGATTGGTTCAATGACAGATATTCAAACAAGAATTGCGACAGTAACTAAAAATACATTTGGAGAAAATAACAAATATCCTGATTTTCAATAATGAATTTTAATCAATTATTCTTTTCAGTACTTGAGGAACAAAATGTCCTAAAGACCACAAAAACAAAGCCAATAGTGGATGCTATTAAAAATAGATATCCAATCACTTTCTATTATTCAGGACCAAGAAAACCTAAGAAAGATAGTGTTAAGGCGGGTTATAGGGTTAAGGCCGAATCTGTTGCTTTGGGTTTAAGTAAAAAGGGTAATCTTATATTACGAGCGTGGGTTCAACCACCATCAACATCTAAAAAAGGTTTTAGTCAACACGGATGGAGAACTTTCATTTTAAGTAGAATGAACAATGTTGAAGTATTCGCCAACGAAACTTTTGACTCAAAAAGACCTCAATATAAAGAAGGCGATGATAATTCTATGAGTGTTACATATGTAACTGCAGATTGGACAAAAACACCTAAAACAAAACCGGTTGAAAAACCAACCCAAATTCAAAGTAAACCAACCAAAGTTCAACCAGTTGCTAAATCAACAGAACCAACACCAATCGAACCTAAAAAACCTGAGGAAAAACCTCAATCAAAACCTGAAGAATTACCTCAACCAAAACCTGAGGAAAAACCAATTCAACAACCACAAAATACTGATAATCAGGACTATGAAGTTAAACGAAAAGAATTATATAAAGCTAAACAAACTGATTTTATTAATAAACAAAAAGAAATTGGTGGTAATATAAAACCAGGCCAAGGTACAAGAGAAAGATTTAAAAAAGAAGTTGAAAAGGAATTACCCCAACCAGAAGTAGAAAAAAAACCAACCATTAATCCAGAAGATGAATTATTAAATGAGAGTATTCGAAAAATAAAACATTTAATGTTTTCATAAAATAGTTTATTATTAAAATAGAAAATATTTAATATTATGTCACAACAAGGTTCAATATCACAAAACGATTTAATGCATAAGTTAGTTCAAGCTAAAAAGGTTATGAACAAAGTTGATTCAGGAAATTATGAGAGAGGTAATGTAGATGAAAGTTTACTAAGGTCAGCACCAGAAGATGTTGTAAACAATGAAGATTATCAACCTACAAAACAACCTACAAGACCTATGGGTGTACCGTCGGTTGATAAAATTAATCAATCTAAATTACCTGAGGCAATTAAAAGAGCGATGATTGAAAATCCAATTCAACAAATGGACCAAATATCATTAAACGATACTTTAGATATGGATTTTGTCAAAGGAGCTAAACGTTTAATGGAACAAGAAGGTGTTGGTAAAAAACAACCTCAATCAAAACAAAACAATTCACAACAAACATCTAATATTGATATGAATGCAATTTCAATTTTAATTGAGAACACCATTCGTAAAGTAATGGATGAGAAATTAAATCAAATACTCACCGCATCTACAACATCATCTATAAATGAAAATTTAGTATTAAAAGTAGGTGACTCCATATTCAAAGGTAAAATTACCGGAGTAAATAAAGCAAAGTAATTTTGTTTTTTCAATATTTTTTGATATATTTTATTATATGTCAAAAATTAAAATCTTAGCAATTCCATCGGACAAACACGGTGTTGGTAAATTCAGGGTTATGGACCCCTATAAATTTATTGGAGATAATCACTCAAATGATATACATGTAGATATATCTTATAATGCAGATAACAATGATGAATTTTTCTTAAACTACGATATCGTTGTTTTTCACACTTTTATTCACCAAACAAATCATGAAGATAACATCAATAGAATTAATTGGTTAAAATCAAAAGGAATTAAAGTTATAATGGACATTGATGATTTATGGTTTGTTGACCAAAGACACCCAATGTATCATCACGTTAAAGCCTCTAAAATTGGTGAAATGAAAATTGAAATGTTGAAATTGGCTGACTATGTCACCACCACAACACCAATTTTTGCAAACACAATTAAAGATAGATTAAAAGTGAAAAATGTTGAGGTTTTTCCAAACGCAGTTAATGAAGAAGAACCACAATATAAAATTAATAAAACTGAATCAGATAAAATTAGATTTGGTTGGTTAGGTGGTTCATCACATTTATTTGACATTGAATTAATGTCAAACGGTATTTCAACAACATACAATTCATACAAAGATAAAGTTCAATTTGTGTTATGTGGATTTGATTTACGAGGTACTGTAACTGAAATAGATGAAAATACAAAACAACAAAGAAACCGACCAATTAAACCTAATGAAACTGTTTGGTATAAGTATGAGAAAATTTTCACCGACAACTATAGTGTGATTAACGATGAATATAAAACATATTTAAATTCATTTACAGAAACACCTTATGATGACGTTAATGAACCATATAGAAGAAGATGGACAAAGGAAATTAATAGTTACGCAACTAACTATAATACATTTGACGTATCTTTAGCACCTCTTGTTGAGTCATTATTTAATGGTAATAAATCACAACTAAAAGTTATTGAGGCTGGATTTCATAAGAAAGCAATTATTGCAAGTGAAGCCGACCCTTATACTATCGATTTAATTTCGGCCGTAGATAATGGTGTTTTTAATAAAAATGGAAACTCACTATTAGTTAACCCAAAAAGAAATCATAAAGATTGGGCCAAAAACATGAAACGTTTAATTGAGAATCCAAACATGATTGAAGATTTAGGTGAACGTTTATATGAAACAGTAAAAGACAAGTACTCACTTAAAAAAGTTTGTCAAGATAGAGTAGAATTTTTCAAATCAATTATAAATAAATAAAAAAAACAATTATGCATTACACAGTAACAGTAGGATATGAATCCGAACAAATGGACAGAGAGGGTAACCCACGTTTAACAAAATCAAACATTATCGTTCAAGCAGAATCAAATGCCGAGGCAAACATCACCGCTTCAAAATTTTTAGCTGGCGATATTCGTTCAAGTCAAATTATCGATGTTAAGAAATTAAAAATCGATTGTATTATTGATGACAAGAACACACCTGAGTATTACAAAACAAAGTAATTTAATAACACCAACTGAACTATGGATTTTTACGGCAGAGATATACAGATAATGCGTCAATCGCAAAGTAAAATGGCTTTAGAATACCTCAGTACAGTTGGTGTTCAAGTTACATTTGAGGAATTACAACGAGTAACCGATGTATTTGTTGAATGTTGTTTAAGACCCCAAGATAATGACTTGAAAGAGAGGGTTAAGAAATTGGATAAATGGATTTTAGATAAAAAAGAAAAAAATGGATAAAAACGCTATCGAAGAATATCTTAAAAAATTAAAAGATATTGAAGAAACATTAGGGTCCGAAGAAAATATCGATTCAAATTTTATTAGTGAAATTGATAATGTATTAAGTTCACTTTATAAAGAAATACCAACAGAACAACCACAAAAAAATATAATTAACACTCAACCAGCAATGGCGGGTGGTGGTACTTTAGTAAAGGTTAAAAAATTAGACCCTAATGCTGTAATCCCATCATATTCAAAAGTTGGCGACGCTGGTATGGATTTAACAATAACAAGAGAAATTGAAAACACATCATTTAGTGTTTCTTATGGATTTGGTATTGCTATGGAAATTCCGAAAGGATTTGTTGGGTTAGTATTTCCTCGTTCTTCCGTACGTAATCAAGATTTAATATTATCAAATTGTGTTGGTGTTATTGATAGTGGTTACAGAGGTGAACTACAAGCGACTTTTAAGAAAACCAATGGACTTGACTCGGTAAAGTATAAAGTAGGTGAAAGAGGTGCTCAAATCATCATATTACCATATCCAACCATATATATGACAGAGGTTCCCGAGTTATCAGATTCGGATCGTGGAACTGGCGGGTTCGGCTCAACTGGAAAATAGAGATATTTATAAACAATAAACGGAATTTTTAAAAATATCAATTTTGGAATATAAGAAAAGAACCAAAACAACCAACCACCCACCTGTATTAGTAGAAGAGAAGAAAATATCACATAAAGATAGGATAAGACAAATAATCAAACGTCCTAAAGAAAAGTTCCTAACCAAAAACCAAGAAACCTATTGGAATATTCTTGGAGAAAATCAAATTACATTATGTTTCGGTCCAGCAGGTGTAGGTAAATCCTACATAGCGATGAAACGTGCGGTAGACCTATTATACGACGATTCTAACAAGTATGAGAAGATAATCATAGTTAGACCCGCAGTTGAAGCTGAAGAGAAATTAGGGTCACTTCCAGGGGGTTTAGAGGAAAAATTAGATCCATACATTTATCCATCATATTACCTTTTAAATAAGATTATTGGTAAAGAAGCAAGAGAAGAACTAAAAGAACAGGGTTATATTGAAGTTGCCGCACTCGCTTACATGAGAGGTTGGAATGTAGATAATACCATCCTTGTTTTTGAAGAGGCTCAAAATGCGACCCCATCACAGATTAAGTTATTATTAACTCGTATTGGATATAATTCAAAATTCTTTATTTCAGGAGACCTTGAACAATCAGATAAATTCAGAGATAAAACTAAATCGGGTTTATTCGATGCTAAAATGAGATTACAAGACGTTAAAGGAATTGGAATTTTTGAATTCGGAATGGAAGATATTGTAAGAAACCCAATTATTGGTGAAATTTTAAATAGATACGATTAACAATAAAGTTAATTTCGTTTAATAAACCCACATCGTTTAACATAATGGTGTGGGTTTATTATTTACTTATATATTTTTTACTTGTATATTTCTACTATGGAAATATTCATTAGTATAGATGGTGTAATAAGAAACACAATACAAAAATTTGATTATCACTATAATGATGCATACTTAGCAGACGATGTTAAGTTAGAAAGTAATTTTGAATATGGGGTAATTGAACCAATTCAAAATGATAACTTATTAAACTCATATAAATTTGAGTCTAAGGAAGAATCGGATTATTTTCTTTTTATTGAATACCCCATTGAAATTTTTGGTCACGCAGGATTAAGTTATTCTACAACATTTAGTGATTTACATAAAATAATTTATGAAAACCCAAATCATAATTTTACATTAATTGGATTAGACGAATTGGGTAAAGCAAAACCCGCAACATTATTCTTTTTATCTAAAAATGGATTTTTAGGTAATAATATTAAGTTCATTAGAAGTGATGAAATTGAAAATAATTGGAATAAATGTGATGTTTGGATTACTGATAATAAAAATATTTTGGACTTATGTCCTGAAGATAAGGATGTAATCAAATTCAACACAACTTATAATCAACACTTTACAAATAAAAAAGAAATATATAAATTAACTGAAATACAAGAACCATGGTTGAACTCTTTGGAAAAAACTACTACATTAATATCGACGGAATCACAGATAAGTGTAGAACCACCCCAGCAGTAAGTAAAACTGATAATGATGTTGATGAAGAGGAAGATGATGAATCAACCCATATCAACATTTTTAAATATGAATTAATAAAAATGTGTTTAGAAAGAATATTAGGTGAGATTGATGAAGTAGACGAAGGTCTTGGAAAATTTGGACAAGAAGGAACATCAGTATCATTTAAAATTGCATTTAACACTTTAATAAAAAACCAAATATTAATCGAAGACGATGAGTAATAAAAACGAAAACATAGAAAAATTAGAATCTGCACTAGGTAGATTAAAAACAAAAGAGAGTAGTGTGTATTTTTTAACATACGACTCAAAAAATAACGCAAGAGCATCGGTAAAATACATTTACGATTTAGCCCTAACATTAAAAGAAGATGGTATTGACGCTAAAATTTTAGTTGAAGATAAATCCTACGTTGGTGTTAAATCATGGTTAGGTGAGACATATTCATCTTTAGAAATCGTTAGTATTAAAGACGATAAAGTTGAATTAAAAATTGATGATATTGTTGTTGTTCCTGAATATTATGGAAACGCATTACAACAATTATCAAACATCAAATGTGTAAAGGTGATGTTAATTCAAGAAAAGGATTATATGTTTGAAACATTACCAATCGGTAGTAGATTTAGTGATTTTGGTTTTGATAAAGTGATTACGACGACAGAAGAAACTAAACAATATATCATGGAATATTTCCCTGAGAGTTTAGTATATGTTATCCCACCAATTATCGGTGACCAATTTTCACCTATTGAATTACCATTAAAACCATATGTTGCTATCAGTTGTAGAGACAGATCAAAACATAGAAAGTTAATTTCAGAGTTCTATATAAAATTCCCACAACTTAGATGGATTACATTTAGAGACATGGTTCAAATGACATACGATGAATTCGCAATGAATTTAAAAGAGTGTATGGTTTCGTTATGGATTGATGATGAGTCTACCTTTGGTACCTTTCCATTAGAATCTATGAAATGTGGTGTACCTGTTGTTGGTAAAATCCCAAATTCAGAACCATCTTGGTTAAATGAAAATGGAATGTGGACTTATGATGGTAATAAAATTGTGGATATTTTAGGGTCATATATATTAGCTTGGATTGACGGAGTTGAATTAACCGATGAAGTTAAAGAAAAAATGAAAGAAACATTATTACCTTATGATACCTCAATAACTAAAACAAGTATCAATTCAATTTTTAATTCGTTAAAAAATAAAAGAGTAGAATCAATCGAAACTGCATTAGAAAAATTAAAACAAGAAGAAACTGTATGAAAAAAATAACAATATTATTACCAATCCATAAAATTGATGGTGACTACAAGGAAATGTTAAGTAACGCAATTTCCTCTATTGAGGATTTTCACAATGACGTAATTTTATCTATTGTTTGTCCAACCAAAATTAAAGAAGAACTTAATAATTTATCAAATAAATTAGAAATAACATTTGTTGAGAATAAAGGTAACACAGATTTTTGTTCACAGATAAATTTAGGAATTGAAAAATGTGAAACTGAATGGTTTTCAATTTTTGAAATTGATGATGAATATAGACCGATATGGTTAAAAACAATGAATGAATATTTAAACATTTATTCTGATGTTGACGTATTCTTACCAATCATTAGAGATATAAATCAAGATGGTACTTTTGTTAATTTCACAAACGAATCCGCTTGGGCTTACGGATTTACCGAATTACAAGGATTTATTGACAATGAAGTTTTATTAGAATTTCAAAATTACCAAACAAGTGGTGGTTTATATAGAACTCAAGTTATTAAAGATAATGGTAGTCTTAAAGAAAACATTAAACTATCATTTAGTTACGAATTTTTATTAAGATTAACACACAATGGTGTTAGAGTTATGACAGTACCACGTATTGGGTACCAACACGTTAACATGAGAGAAGATTCTTTATTTTGGAGTTATAGAAATAATGAAGAAAATAAATTACAAGAAAATGAAGTTAAATTTTGGTTAGATACGGCCAAAAAAGAATTTTTCTTCAAAAATAAACGAGAAGTAAACTATATAACCACTTAATGCCAAGACCTAGAACCCAAAAAATTTACTTTGGTGAGGATCAAGAAAAGGCGGTAGTCAATTACCTTGAAAGTACTGACGAAACAGAAAAAAACAAGATATTCAATGAATATTTAAGAGAACCCTTAATCATAATGGTAGAAAGTATCATTAGACGTTATAAATTATATAGAAAAGATATGGATTTCAATGAAATTCATACCGATACTATGTCTTTTTTAATTACAAAAATTAATAAATTTGACCATACTAAAAATACTAAAGCATATTCCTATTTTGGTACAATCTGTAAAAATTACCTCATGGGTGCAATACAGAAAGACACTAAAGAACAGAATAGACAAGTATCTTATGACGACATCTCTTCAGATGTTGAAGATAGTACGAATTTATCATATGTCATTGACGAACACGTAATTGACTACCAAGCAATTATAATTAAATTAACCGCAAATTTAGAAGAATTCGTAGAAAATCAAAATTTAAACGAAAACGAACAAAAATTAGGTTATGCCTTACTTGAGATTTTTAGCAATTTTGATAAGATATTTCAAGTTGGGGACGGTAATAAGTTCAATAAGAACCTTATCTTACTCTCTTTAAGAGAAATGACTTCATTATCAACAAAAGAGATTAGAATTGCTATGAAACGTTATAAAAAGATTTATGACGGTATTTTAGTTAGGTTTTTAGAATAAATCTATTTATTGTTATGAGAGAAAGAAAAAACAATATTACTTTAGATATTGATTCCGCAATGGCGTTGATGCAAGAGATATACAACGATGTAGTCGAAAACAGAAACACAGCATCTACCATCATGAGAAAAATGATGAGTTTTATGAAAGACGCGGAAGATATGAGTGTTATTGGTCCTGTTATTAAAGAACAACAAAAAATCCTAAACGACTGTACAGAAAAGAAAATCTCATTAGTTAAGCTACAGAGTGTTTTACTTAAACAAACTTCAGGTGGAGGTTCTGGTGGTGGACCTATGGGTAAGTTAACATTATCAGATGAAGATAGAGAAATATTAGATAGACTCGTTAGTAGTGACGAAGATAAGAAATCCGATAAGTATTCATTATAATGTCAATTAAAGAACAAAAAGCTAAAATTAAATCTAAGATTAATGCCGTTAAAAAAATCAACGACGATGCAAAACAAGCTGTTGATTCGGGTAAAGCTTTTGTTGGGTCTATTCCAGATAAATTGGCATCAAAAGTTCCAAATTTAAATGGAAAAAATTTAAGTGATTTAATTCCTAAAAAAGCTAAAAAAAAAGAAACTCAGACTGACATATTTCAAGATTTAATTGATACGGTTGAGGGGTTTTTAGGTACCGCACCAAAAAAACCTACAGTAGATTATTCAGATAAAGCATTTTCAAAACAAAGATTAAAACAAATAACTCAAGAATCCACACATGAAACTATAAAAAGTTCAAAGACTATTGTGATGGATGGAGTTCAAAAAATATTATTTTCCGGTGACGGTATTTGTGGAACACAAAAATCATTTACTGGAAGTACTGTATCATTAAAGCCTTCCGAATTTGATTTTATGAACGTTTTAACTATTGACCCAACTTCAAGCACAGGAAAAATAGTTTATGAACCAACAACAACAGTAACGGGTCTTAATCAAATGAATAGAATGTTATTCAATGGTTTTAGTGGGTCCACACCACAAACGTTTACAACAAAAAATAATGAAGATTTATTTAGTTTTTCTTGGGATCAAAACAATCAAAAATATAATATTTCAGGATTAACTCTAAATCCCACAAATGCGGTTACTGGCGGAACAATTCAAGGATTTTTAAACGATTATTATAGTAATATTGAAAACATTGATATGTCAGGAGTTACCAAAATGGCAATGTTAATGACAATAAATGGTGACGGTAGTGAACCACCTTTATTTAATGTTGGCCTTGATAATTTAAATCGATTATTAAAGAAAATTTGTGCAAATTGTGGATCCCCAAATACAGGATTAAAACAAAACACTACCACTCAATTCAACGAAAATGACCAAGACTCTGAATTTTATTTTGATTTTGACGATGTTGAGGGAATTGATTTAGATGATGAGGCAAATAGACGTAACCGAGTTCTAAAATTTAGAGACTGTAACGACTTTACGGCTCAAATTAGTTCTACCCATTTTGAAGATTTTGTTTACTTATCAAAAAATAAAAATTTAAATGATGTCGTTTCTAAAACGTTATATAATACAGCTGCAGATGCTCACGATCAAACTAATGATACAATACCCGTGGATAATTTCCATATTAGTTTGTTAAATTCATTTATATTAAATCTACCTAAAGCATTAATTGCCACCATATTATCACCAAAATATTTTTTACCGATTGTAATTGTTTATAAGCAATTAGTATCTTCAGGTGGAAATACTGTTAATGACGTTAAAGTTGTAATGAAAAAATTAAACAAATTATTTGATTATATTATTAATCAACTTTTTTGGAAATTTTTGGCGGAATTTTGGTCAAGGGTAAAAAAAGATTTACTTGAATTTTTAGCTATTTTTGCCGCTAAAATCTTATTAAATAAAACAAAAAAATATGTGTTGATTATTAGTTCTTTAATTGCGTTATTAACTAAATTATTAGAATTGGATTTAACAAATTGTGCAACATTATATGGTTTAATTAATTCAACAATTAATGGTGCATTAATGGGTGGTTTAAGTTTAACTCAAATTCCACCACCTTTACTGTTGATAAGTAGTCTAAGGGATGGATTTAGTGCAGATAGGGCTTACATGAATGCAATGGAAAATTTAAATGCTGCCGGTGTTGACACTGGTGATAAATTTGGTGTTCCAAGTCAAGTGGGTGATTTTGTAAAAGGTATAATAGATGGTCATACTAAAGAACATGACACTAACGCAAAGGTTTCAGTATTTGGAGCAAATCCATTAGCAGGACCTTCTTTTGGAATTTCACATTAAAATGGAAAAGGAAAAATTAATAGACATATCTACAGATGTAAAAAATAAGTCAAATAGTGATTTGTTTTTGGCAGAAAAAGAGTTGTACGATGAATTTGAAAAAACAAAAAGTTTAATTATCGATTTAACTAGACACATGGATAGTATCGGTGAATTATATAATAACGTGAACACGGAAATAGGTAAAAGACAAGCGAAATGAAAATAATTGATATTGGTGTTTGTATTGATAATTTAGACCCAAAACACTTAGGTCGAATTAGATGTATTAGATATAGTTCATATACAGGTGAACAAGAAAAAGCCGTCGATTATAGTGCTTGGGATGATAAAGATTTATTTACTGCAAATCCATTTTTACCATCTAATATTAATTTCATTCCTGAAATTGGGCAAACTGTAAAATTATTAACATACAATACAGAAAAAGATTTTGATAATGTTGAGTATGTTGCTGGACCATTTACAACAATGCACGATTATAATTCTCAAACACACTCATCTCAAGTTGAAAATACAACTTATGGTATTGCGGCAAAACATGGTCCAAACATTGCAAAAAAAGATACTGATGAATTAATTAAAAATGATGGTGCCTTTGCAAGACATACTGATTATGGTGTTTACGGAAAATATGGTTCTGACATTATATTCACTGAAAATGGATTAATGATACGAGGTGGTAAATTAATATCAAAAAAAGGTGCCACAATAAAACAAAAAACTGAATTGGTTTCTCAACCACTTTTAGCCAATAAAAATTCTTCATTATATCTTAAAAAATTTGATAAGAATTTACAACAAGTTACCGACGTAATTGATACGGTTGAAATTGAATCAAAACCACTAAAATCAATTATTGAATATAATATAAACAGTTTTTCAGGAGATTCAACAACCGTAGATTTTTATGTTTACATAATAAATGAGGCAATTTCATCGGGTAAAACTTATTACGGTAAAAACGTATATAAAACTGACAACACAAATTTAGCTGATGTTTTAATTCTTTCTGGTTTAACTAAATTAAATAGTTTAGATGGTAGTACTTCAGGTGTAACATTTTCATTAAACTCAAGTGATGAACGTCCACCTGAAGTTTTAATAAGAGATGTATTAAAAACAATTCACTCAAAAGGAACCTTAAGTGAGGTTTATAATTCATACAAAAAAGAATTGACAGGAGGAACCTTACCAATAAGTGATGTTGATTTACATCCATATTATTTTAGACCAACAAGAGAATGTAAAGAAAGAGAGTTATCTGGAGGTGAATTAACAAATAGAATTACAAAATTTAGTAAAATAATATTAACTAGTAATGTTGGACCACAAAATGGTTTAGTCTTTTCAGTTGGTAGTTATACTATTCCAGGTAAAAATAAAAAAGTAAAAAACACGTATCTTAAAAAAGGTGCTGATGGGTTGGAACAATCTTTTTCAGCGTTAATAACTGATAAAATTTACATGTTATCCACTGAGGCAAAATCTCCTAATTTTGGAAACAAAAAACCAATACCGTTTGAAGGTTTAAATAAGTACGAAATTAAACAAGAGGAGTACTTAGAAAAAATAGACCCAAACACATTCTCAGCTGTTAGAGGTGAGGTTTTACTAGATGTCTTATATAGTATGGCAAATCTTTTTGCCAGTCACATCCATTTAATGGAAACACCATTAATACAATCTGACCCCAATTATATCGATTTAATGACTAAAATTTCAAATTTAGAAGGTGACATGTTGAATAGTTCAATTAAGATTAATTAATTGGATATTTATAAATAAAAAAGATGTCATATTTCCGTTCATATTTTGAAAAAAACAATACTATTGTAAAGGATTCTCAGACAAATACGTCTAAAAACCCTAATACCGACATATTTTTCGGTTCTGGTTTTTCTAAATATATCTTTAAAGTTGATTTTTCTGATTTAAAAATTAAAACAGATAATGATGATTTAGTTCTAAATTTAAACACGACTAAACATTATCTTAAAATGACAAATACCATTTTTGGTGATGAGGCATTAATAGGTCAAAATGGTTACGACGGTAGATTAAGGGCGACTTCATTTGATTTAATTATTTTTAAAATCCCCGAATTTTGGGATGAGGGATATGGTTTTGATTATGATCAAGTTTATGATTTTAATGAAGATAATAATACATTTGACCAACGACCTTCTAACTGGTACAATAGAACAACATTAAGTGCTTGGACAATAAATGGTATATATAGAACATCGCCTGTAATTGT
>Ga0114962_10001052_pt1 | contig 23979 bp, 23 predicted proteins | sample C_130820_MF_Meta_FD_87017 | JGI IMG/M metagenome (GOLD analysis project Ga0114962, IMG submission 87017) | Freshwater microbial communities from Lake Croche, Canada to study carbon cycling - C_130820_MF_MetaG | ecosystem: Environmental > Aquatic > Freshwater > Lake | place: Lake Croche, Canada... | reverse complement strand
GTTCAGGTGGTAATTGAGGGAAAAGCTTATGACGAAGGCAGCGAAATTACGGCTGAGGTAGTGTCTGTTGCCCTAAAGCAGGGAAAAGCGGTAACAACTTCAAGGCCAAGTTCGGCGCAGTTCATTGCTGCATACCAGCGCGTCCTCGATCGTGGTTACGACCAAATTATTAGCGTCCACTTATCTTCAGAGTTATCTGGCACTTACGAATCTGCGTTGTTAGCTGTGGCTAAGTCAGAACTGCCGGTGCGCGTAATAGATTCGCGAACAATTGCACTAGCCATGGGTTACCCACTTATCGGTGGAGCACGCCTGGCCCGAACTGGCGCGCCAATCGACGATGTTGAGGACTACATCCGCAATAGATGTGAACAGTCAACAATCATTTTTTATGTAGACAGTTTGGAATACCTTAAGCGCGGTGGTCGGATAAGCGCCTTACAATCGCGAATCGGTACTGCGCTTTCATTAAAGCCGTTGCTAACTGTGACGCATGGGAAAATCGTGCAACGCGAGTTAGTGCGCAATTCTGCGCGAGCGCTGGCACGCATTGTTGAAATTGCGCAAGCATCTGGATGCCTGCCTAGTGAGTTAGCAATTCTGCATGTAACGTCACAAAACTCTGCAGAAAAAATTGCAGCACAAATTTCGCAGAAGCTGGGTAACGCAGAAATTTCAGTGTTTCCCGCCGGGGCGGTAGTTGGGACGCATTTAGGACCAGGTGCGATAGCGCTAGTTATCAGTCCGCTCGCCGGCCCTGCTTAACTGCGCTTAATACACATTGGGCGAATGTGCACAAACTAGTTGGTTGGGAAGCGGCGTAGCTCCGCAGTGATTTAATCTGCACAGATGCCAACAGTTGAGGAACGCATCCGTGCTTTGTGGTCTTCGCGCCCAGATGAGGGTGTCGAATATGTTCCTGCGTCCTACACATTTTCGACTTCAACTAGTACTCGCAGCACGCTAGTGAAGTTTATGGTGGCTGCAATTTCAGCAACAGCACTATTCATGTGGCTAAATCGCCCCCAGATTCAGGCAACTCCGCGAGTGCTCGCAAGCGGAACTCCGATTGCAGCTGCGTCAATTGCAGTCACATCCACAAACATTGTTATCGATGTTGAAGGCAAAGTCCGTTATCCCGGATTACATACTTTGCCAAGTGACGCACGAGTGGCTGATGCCATTGCGGCTTCCGGTGGCACGTTGCCAGGTGTTCCAAAGGGGACAGTAAATCTGGCAGCGCGGCTCTCTGATGGGCAATTGCTCATGGTTGGTCAAGCGGGTGGTCTGGGCCTTGTCGCAGGTGATCAGGGGAATTCCTCGTCAACCAATCGAGTGAGTCTTAATAGTGCAACTGAGTCTGATTTCGAATCCTTACCGGGTGTTGGACCTGTTCTAGCAAATCGTATTTTTACTTGGCGGACCCAACACGGAGCATTTACCAAAGTTGATGATCTGCAGAACGTGCCGGGCATTGGACCAAAAGTCTTTGCGAATTTAGCCAGCCTCGTAACGTTGTAATGAAGTCGGCCAGAATAGTTGATGCGCGATTCATTCCGCTAGCTAGTTCAATCTGGTGCTCAACTGCCGCAACGGTGTTAGTTGGGTTGCAAAGACACCCAAGTGCGTTGATTTTATGGCTGATAAGTTTTTTCCTTTCAGCGCTTGGTTTGATTTGGTGGCACAAGTACAAACACCTGTCTTATTCTGCAATCACGAAAGTAATGTGCGCCGGGGCACTTCTTGGGGTCGCATTGGCACTCACTCGCGTTCTACCAATTACGCAAAGCCCACTAGTGGCCGAGGCCGCGCACCATTCAGTTGTCGATTTCACCGCAACTGTCGTGGGCGATCCAACAGTGTTGCCGATTCAGGACAAACTGACCTGGACCAGCGCTGCGCGAGTCAGTATGCGCGTTCGGATTGAATCTATTGGCACCTCAGGTGAAATTATGCATACCAAGATTCCAGTGCAACTTTTTACCAGCAGATATGTAGATCAGTATCTGCAATTGATTCCTGGCACAGCGTTTTCGGCAGTTGGCAGACTTGATTCAGTTCGCCCAGGCACTCCATACGTGGCCTATTTAACTGCGTTAACTCAGCCAAAGATAAGCAGTGCGCCGCCGCGATTCCAGTGGCTAGCCACTTCTTTACGCGAGCGTCTTGTTAAAGCACTTGATCGAACTCCGCAGGATGCAAAAGCACTGGTTCCTGGCTTGGCTTTAGGTGATACCCGCGCTATGAAATCAGAATTATTGACGGCCATGCGTACCTCTGGGCTAACTCATTTGGTTGCAGTATCGGGCGCAAATGTGACAATGCTCTTGGCGTTGGTATTTGCGGCCCTGGCTAGAACTTCGCGATTAACTCGAGTCGCTGGCGCTGCGCTTACCTTAACTGCATTTGTGGTTGTAGTAAGACCACAGCCAAGTGTTCTAAGAGCGGGGGTGATGGGCCTGGTTCTTCTGCTGGGCATCTTGGGTAAACGTAAAACCGATGCAATCAACGCGTTAGGAGTTGCAGTAGTTGTTTTAGTAATTATCGATCCGCTGATTTCAGCGACCTACGGTTTTGCACTATCAGTGTTTGCTACGGCCGGACTTTTAGTTGGTTCTGCAAAGTTACGTAGTGTAATAGCCAGCCGGGTGCCAAAAGCAATTCCAAACTGGCTAGTTGATGGACTTGTTGTTACTTTGTGTGCTCAATGTGCGGTGCTGCCGATCTTGTTGCAGCTAGGCGCAACTTTCTCGTTGGCTGCGGTGCCGGCAAACTTACTTGCAGTTCCACTTGCATCGCTAGCTATGGTTTCAGGATTAATCCTTACTGGAGTCGCAATAATCTGTCTGCCTGTTGCCCAAGTACTGGCGTGGGTCGTGGCTATTCCTGCGCTGGGAATTGCCCTGATTGCGCGTACTGCAAGTTCAGCAACTTTTTTGATTGTGCCAATCCCGCATGGTCTTCTAGGGGCATTTTTAGCTATCGCATTCGCAGTTTCCATTACTTTTTCTTCCACGCGCTGGCACAGATGGAATTCGAATCAAAAATCATTGGTATCGCTAACAACGTTAGTTGCCACTACGGCAATCTGGGTTCATCCAGTGGCTCAGCTGCGAATCTGGCCACCGAATAACTGGTTGATGGTTTCATGCGATGTCGGGCAAGGAGATGCCACGGTCATAAACCTTGGGCATCGTCAAGCGATAGTTGTAGATGTTGGACCAGATCCGAGTCTTTTAGACCAGTGCCTTACTACCTTGCACATAAAGGCAATTCCGCTGTTGGTACTTACGCATTTTCACGCAGATCATGTTGCTGGGTTAGACGCGGTTTTTCGTGGCCGTAAAGTTGGCATGATTCGAGTCACGTCACTAGCCGATCCACTACTGACCACAAAATTTGTCACGAGTTTTCTCGCGAGTAAATCGACCAGCATGCAGGCGATAACTGCAGGCGAACATCTGTCGATAGGTCAGGTCGATATCCAGTGTCTATGGCCTGCGGAAATCATTCGTGGCGAAGGTAGCGATGCAAATAATGCCAGCATTGTTTTATTAGCAACTATCCATGGTCACACCTTTCTATTGGCAGGCGATGTTGAGGCTCCAGCACAAAAGGCAATCGTTGCGCGCTATCAACTGCCACATGTTGAAGTTTTGAAAATGGCGCATCACGGATCGCGAAATCAAGAGATGCAATTTGCCCAAGAATTATCGCCCGACATTGCATTCATCTCAGTGGGCAAAGATAACGGCTATGGGCACCCAGCTGCCGAAACACTTACTCTCTATGAAGTTCTGGGAACCAAGATTTATCGCACAGATCGCTCGGGCCATTTAGCAATCGTCGAATCAGGCGGGATGCTGCAGGTAATGACATCCCGTTGAGGCATACTCTTACTGTGGCTAAAAAGAATCCAGTAGACGAAACTCGAGCAGTTTTGGCTGTTGGAAAAGAGTCTGCGCTGGTGCAGCAAGTCATCTCCCGCATGAGCACTAATGCCGCGGGCCATGATCCACAATTTATAAAAATTGAAATTGATTTGGGTGAACTAGAGAATCAAGCCAGTGATTTAGTCCAAGCACTTTCACCGTCACTGTTTGGTGAATTCACTTTGTTGATTATCCAAAACATTTCTGAAATTACTGAAGATTCATTTGCCCCACTTTTGCAGGCGATCACTGATGTGCCAGAGCATTTGATGTTGGTGCTGTGTCACCCTGGGGGAGTCAAAGGCAAGAAGTTCCTTGAATTGGTGCGCAAGACCGGGGTACTTGAGGCGGACTGTAGTGAACTCAAAAATGACAAGTTGGACGCCGCTTTGGTCGCTGAGTTCAACAAACACAAACGCCGCACAACGGTAGAAGCCATCGCAGCATTGCGTGAATCAGTTGGTCCTAATTTAAGTGAACTACTTTCTGCAATCTCGCAGCTTTGTGTTGACATTGAAACCGATCCAATTGATGCAGCAGCGGTTGCACAGTACTACTCGGGGATGTCTGACATCAAAGGCTGGGATGTAAGTGATGCCATGTGGAATGCGAAACCAAAAGAAGTACTTGAGCAATTCCGTTGGGCCATTGAGCAAGATAGTTCTGCATCGCCAGCAATTATTTCGGCGATGGCTAAAGGTTTACGAACACTCGTGCGTTTTGCAAGTGCATCACCAGGAATGGGTGACTCGGAGTTGGCTAGCTCCGTTGGGGTGCATCCATTTAGATTGCGTTTTTTACGAGCGCAAAAGAAGTTATGGTTTCCTGACGACTTGGCCAGAGCAACGCGGCTGTTAGCCTTGGCTGATCGCGCAAGTAAGGGCACTGCATATAAGCCAGGAATTTCCGGTGGAGTTAGTTTGGAACGCGCGCAGACATTCTATGAAATTGAAAAGAATGTTTTGGCGATGAGACCGCCACGACAAGATTAAGCGTTGTTAAGCGAAGCAGCCAAAGACGACTTGCGGTTAGCAGCCTGGTTCTTGTGAATGACACCTTTTGATACAGCTTTATCAAGTGCACGTGATGCATCTGCAAGAGCAACAGTTGCTTTAGCAGTATCGCCAGTAGCAACAGCCTCACGGAAGCGACGCACCTTTGTCTTTAGGGCGCTGCGAACTGCCTTGTTGCGTTCTTGGGCAGCAGCATTCTGCAGAATACGCTTCTTTTGCGACTTAATGTTGGCCACTTGGTTTGCCTCTTTCGTTTTGTACCACGGTCGGTGGACCGATGTTCAGCCTCTAGATTACCTGCCAGAGCACCGTTTGCTCAAATTAGCCCCTAATGTGCGAATATAGGGGCGGTAATCCACGATTTTTCTAAATTCACCTGCAATCGGATTAATGCAGATAGCGCAAGACAAAGGACACATATGGCACCGGCAACACCTAAACCAGGCGCCACAGATCCTGCCATTATTCGCAATTTCTGCATCATCGCCCATATTGACCATGGCAAGTCCACACTGGCAGATCGCATGCTACAAATCACAGGCGTTGTTGATCCTCGCAACATGCGTGCGCAGTATCTGGACCGAATGGATATTGAACGCGAGCGCGGAATTACGATTAAGAGCCAAGCGGTTCGGTTGCCCTTCAAAGCAGATGACAACGAGCAGTATGTTTTGAACCTAATCGACACACCCGGCCATGTCGATTTCACTTATGAAGTGAGTCGCTCACTTGCAGCTTGTGAGGGTGCCATTCTTTTGGTCGATGCAGCGCAAGGTATTGAAGCACAAACATTGGCGAACTTATATCTTGCGATAGAAAATAATCTGGTAATCATTCCAGTTCTGAACAAAATTGATTTACCGGCTGCGCAACCTGAAAAGTATGCAGCCGAACTTGCGCACATCATTGGTTGTAGTCCTGACGATGTTTTGAAAGTCAGTGCTAAAACGGGCGAAGGTGTTGGGGAATTACTTAATGAAGTCGTAAAACTAATCCCTGCTCCAGTTGGCGATGCCCAGGCTCCCGCTCGCGCACTAATTTTTGACTCGGTCTACGACACTTACCGCGGCGTGGTTACATATGTGCGCGTTATCGACGGACGTATTCCTGTTCGCGACAAAATTAAAATGATGAGTACCGCCGAAACGCACGAGACGCTTGAAGTTGGGGTAATTTCACCAGAACCGGTTGCAACAGAAGCGCTCGGTGTGGGCGAAGTTGGATATTTAATCACTGGGGTGAAAGATGTGCGTCAGTCTCGAGTGGGCGACACCGTAACTTTGGCAGCCCGTCCCGCGCAAACTTCACTTGGTGGCTATCGCGATCCAAAGCCGATGGTTTTCTCGGGTTTGTATCCACTTGATGGTTCGGACTACCCGTTGCTGCGTGACGCATTAGATAGATTGAAATTAAATGATGCCGCTTTGGTTTATGAGCCAGAAACATCAGTGGCGCTGGGCTTTGGTTTCCGGTGCGGATTCTTGGGTCTTTTGCACCTTGAGATTGTGCGTGAACGGTTGGAGCGTGAATTCAACCTCGAGTTAATTTCAACAGCTCCGAACGTTATCTACGAAGTGACTATGGATGATGGCACCAAGCATGTGGTAACAAACCCAAGTGAATTCCCAGGTGGAAAGATTGCCGAAGTTCAAGAGCCTGTTGTTCGTGCCACCATTTTGTCGCCAAGTGAGTTTGTGGGCACCGTAATGGAGTTGTGTCAGCAACGCCGCGGAACACTTTTGGGCATGGACTACTTGTCTGAAGACCGGGTTGAAATGCGTTACACCTTGCCGCTTGCCGAAATTGTTTTTGATTTCTTTGATCAACTCAAATCGCGCACTCGTGGTTTCGCATCACTTGATTACGAAACAACGGGCGATCAGGTTGCTGATCTAGTTAAAGTCGACATTCTTTTACATGGCGATCCCGTAGATGCATTCAGTGCGATTGTGCACAAGGACAAGGCTTATGCCTATGGGGTGATGATGGCGAGCAAGCTCAAAGAATTGATTCCTCGTCAGCAGTACGAAGTTCCTATCCAGGCTGCGATTGGTGCGCGAGTGATTGCTCGAGAAACAATTCGGGCCATGCGCAAAGATGTTTTGGCTAAATGTTACGGCGGAGATATTTCACGTAAGCGCAAACTTCTGGAAAAGCAGAAGGAAGGTAAGAAGCGCATGAAGATGGTTGGTCGTGTTGAAGTTCCACAAGAAGCCTTCATTGCTGCGCTCTCTACTGACGATTCGGCTGCGAAAGATAAATCGAAATAGTAATGACTAATCGCTCACTTGGCGCGTATGTTCATGTGCCATTTTGTAGTTCACGTTGTGGGTACTGCGACTTCAACACCTACACTGCCAGCGAACTACAGCGCGATGGCACAACAGTTTCAACAGATACTTACGCGCAAAGAGTTGTAAAAGAAATCCAGGTAACCGCGAGCAAGCAAACGGATTTTGTGCAACCACTTGAGACCATATTTTTTGGTGGCGGAACGCCCACGTTGCTACCTGCAATGGATCTAAACCTAATTTTGCGAGACTTAGAAAATACTTACGCATTGGCAGACAATTGTGAAGTCACGACTGAAGCTAATCCAGATTCGGTCGATAAAGAATATTTGGAAACTCTGCGCTCTGGTGGTTTCACTCGAATTTCTTTTGGCCACCAGTCCAGCAGTCAAAAAGTGTTACAAGTTCTAGATCGCACTCATACGGCTGGGCGAACTTGGCAGGCTGTTCAGTGGGCCAAAGAAGCTGGCTTTGCACACGTAAGTGTGGATTTGATTTATGGCTCGCCAACTGAAACGGATGACGACTTACGACTTACTCTTGACGAAGTCACTGCGGCTCCTGTTGATCATGTAAGTGCGTACTCATTAATTGTTGAACCGGGTACCCGATTAGCTGCCACCATTAAACGAGGCGAACTTTCTGCGCCAAATGATGATGTGGCGGCAGCGCGCTACGAAATGATTGACAAGGCACTAACTCGCATGGGCATGACTTGGTATGAAGTCAGTAATTGGTCGCTACCTGGTGGGCAGTGTCGACATAACATCGCGTACTGGCAAAATCAAGACTGGCTGGGCCTAGGTCCTGGCGCGCATGCGCACTTTGCCGGCTTGCGGCAGTGGAATGTTAAGCATCCAGCAGCCTGGGCAGCGCTTGTCGATTCGGGGGATATGCCAGTGGCCGATAGTGAGCAGCTCAGCGCACTTGATGTGGCTCATGAAAACATCATGCTGGCACTTCGCTTACGAAGCGGCTTGGCCCTTTCAGAACTTTCTCCTACCGCCATAGACCAAGCTAATGTGGCCCTAACAGATGGGCTGCTTGACGCAGAGCAATTTGCAAATGGGTTGGCGGTTTTAACTTTCAAGGGCAGACTTTTGGCCGATGGTTTAGTCGCGCGCCTGTGGGATTAATCGGCATTAGACTGGCACTCAGTAGATAAGAGTGCTAGGAGTGGCATATGGATGACCGTAAACTCGCGGTTTTGCGTGCCATTGTCGAAGACTATGTACAAACAAATGAACCGGTTGGTTCCAAGGTAATCGTTGATCGCCACGGCCTGGGAGTTTCATCTGCGACAATCCGCAACGATATGGCCGCCCTTGAAGACGAGGGGTACATCAGCGCCCCACACACCAGTGCTGGGCGCGTTCCAACCGATAAGGGTTATCGCTTATTTGTTGATCGTCTTTCGAGCGTTAAGCCGCTTTCAAGTGCAGAGCGCCGAGCAATTGAATCATTTCTAGATGCATCAGTTGATTTAGATGATGTGATGGCGCGCACGGTTAGGTTGCTGGCCAACTTAACTAAACAAGTTGCTCTGGTGCAGTACCCATCACTTGGCCGTAGCTCGGTTCGACACATTGAACTAATCGCAACTTCGCCAACCAGAGTCCTATTGGTTGTTATTGCAGACACCGGTCGGATTGAACAAAGAATTTTTGAAATCCCACAAGCAACTAGTGAGCAGACAATCGGGGACATTCGTCTTGGCTTAAATGCCACATTGGCTGGCAAACTTTTCACTGAGGTTCCAGACCTATTGCTCGGATTTGGGGATCGATTTGATGTCAGCGCCCGTCCGGTTATTAATTCTGTTGTGGCCACTTTGCTTGAGTCCGTTGTTTCAAAACATGACGAGCGCGTAATGATTAGCGGCACTGCCAATCTTGCTCGGGGAAGCCATGATTTTGGCAGCGGCACTGCTTCCGTACTTGAAGCACTTGAAGAGCAAGTTGTGCTACTAAAACTTTTCGAAACGGCTGCGTCGCCAGAAGCATTGATGGTGCAGATCGGTCATGAAAATCCAGTGCAAGAATTACACACCGCATCAGTAGTAAGTGCGGGCTATGGCAGTGGCGACCAAGTTGTTGCTCATCTTGGTGTTGTTGGACCAACTCGCATGGACTATCCAGGTTCAATGGCTGCTGTTCAATCTGTGGCTTTGTATGTCGGGCAAATTTTGAGGGAGCAGACTGGTGGCTGATCATTACAGCGCACTTGGCGTATCGCGTGGTGCCACAGCTGAAGAAATAAAACGTGCTTATCGCAAGCTAGCTCGCGAACTTCATCCCGATGTAAACCCCGACCCATCTGCAGAAGAACGATTTAAAGAAATTTCAACTGCCTACGAAGTCCTTTCAGATGCGCAAAAGCGCGAAACATATGACTTGGGCGGCGATCCGTTTAGTGCTGGTGGCTTTAATGGCGCCGCTGGTTTCGGCTTCGGCGACATTGTTGATGCATTCTTTGGTGGCGGCGCGCAGCGCGGACCAGTTCCACGTCGTCGACGTGGTCAAGATGCGTTGATCCGAGTGAACATAACTCTTGAGGATGCGGCCTTTGGTGGAACCCGCGATTTAAGTATTGACACAGCTATCACTTGCGGCGTGTGTAAGGGTGCAGGAACCGCGGCAAACACGTCTTTGGCCGACTGTTCAATGTGTAGGGGTGCCGGTCAAGTTCAACAGGTCCAGCGCTCATTTATCGGTCAGGTTATGACAGCTCATCGCTGTCCCCAGTGCAATGGGTTTGGAAATTTATTGCCACATCCATGTTTGGAGTGTGTGGGCGATGGCCGAGTTCGTACCCGAGTTAACATCTCAATTCAGATTCCACCGGGTGTTGAAGACGGATCTCGTATGCAAATGACCAGCCAGGGTGAAGTTGGCCCAGGCGGCGGCCCTAAAGGTGATTTATATGTTGAGTTTGTCGAGAAGGCGCACCCAATTTTCCAGCGCCGAGGCGACCAGCTTCATGCCACACTTCCGTTGCCAATGACTGCTGCGGCCTTGGGCGCAACTTTAGAAGTAGAAACTCTTGATGGTCCGGTCAGTGTGAACATAAAAGCGGGTACACAGAGCGGCACAACAATTACTTTGGCTGGTCATGGCATGCCTCGTCTGGGCCGCAATGGTCGGGGTGAACTGCAGGTTCATCTAGCAGTGCAAACTCCGACTGAATTAACTGATGAACAAGAAGAACTTTTACGACAGCTTGCGACCGTTCGTAACGAGGAAAAGCCTGATGCCACATTGCATCAGCAGGCTGGCGGAATTTTCGGCAAGATCAAAGATGCATTCACTGGCCGATGACACTTCCGGTTTTTATTTCTAACGCTAATTTGCAGCCAGAGCAAATAGTTGTACTCGACGGCGATGAAGGTCATCACGCCGTATCAGTGCGACGCATCAGATTGGGCGAGAAAATTGAACTTATCGATGGCAACGGCCGCAGGGCTATTTGTGCAGTAGTAGCCCTTGGTAAGAAGTCGTTGGATGCAAGAGTTGAATCAGTTGATACTGAGGAAAAATCAGAGGTAATTTTTACTGTCGTCCAAGCACTTGCTAAAGGTGATCGCAGCGATCTTGCGCTGGAAATTCTTACTGAAGTGGGCGTGGACCAAATTACTCCATGGTCAGCAGTGCATAGCATCGCAAAATGGGATGCTAGTGATAAAGGCTTACTTAAATGGCAACGAATAGTGCGTGAAGCAAGCAAGCAGGCCAGACGTGCTTGGCTGCCACAAATTTCTGGACTGCATTCCACCGGCGAAGTAGCCCAGCTTTTAGGACAAGCCGACCTAGCTTTGGTTTTACATGAATCTGCCCAGGATTCAATTTCGGATTTGTTAGTTCCGACCAGCGGATCGATTGTGGTTGTTGTTGGCCCTGAAGGTGGGATTTCGCTTGAGGAACTAGCCACTTTTTCCCAGGCAGGAGCCCAGATTGTTCGGATGGGACCAGCTGTAATGCGTACTTCCACCGCGGGAGGAGTAGCACTTGGGGTACTAATGTCTGCTACAAAACGCTGGGAAATATCACCGAGTGAGTGACAGACTTATGTCTATGAGTGATTGTCTATTTTGCAAAATAGTTGCAGGTGAAATTGCGGCAAATGTTGTTTACGAGACTGATCAAGCACTTGCCTTTTTCGACATCGATCCAAAAGCCCCAACTCACATTTTGGTAATTCCAAAAGTGCATTTCGACAATGTCACTGAGTTGACTCGCACAGATGTCGCTTTAGCTGGGCACCTCTTGGACGTGGTAACGCAGGTAATTCAGCAAGAGACCTTGATTCGTGGCTATCGCTTAGTTGCAAATAGTGGCCCAGATGGCGGGCAAACCGTTGACCACGTTCATTTTCACATCTTGGGTGGTCGCGAATTAACTTGGCCGCCAGGCTAGTTGCAGAAATAGATTAGAGTTGCCTTAATGAGCGCCTTGCCTGACTCGCTACACAGCACAGTAGTTGTTCCAACCTCAATCCCGATGGTCTCACTTGTCGGGTCGAGCGATGAATTGATCCGCGTTGTTGAAACAAGTTACCCAAATGTGGATGTTTTAGTTCGAGGCAATGAAATTACGCTCGATGGCCCTGATCAGCAGGTGCGGCAAATTGAAATGCTCATTGCTGAATTAATCGTCATCTTGCGCACTGGCCAGGGCTTGACGCCTGATGCGATTGAACGCGCAATCAAGATGTTGCGTTCAGATGTTTTGCCCGCAGAAATTCTCACGGCAAATATTTTGTCGAATCGCGGCAAAGCTATTCGAGCGAAAACTCTGAATCAAAAGCATTACGTTGATGCAATCGATGCGAACACTGTGGTATTCGGCATCGGTCCAGCAGGAACTGGCAAAACTTATCTAGCAGTTGCCAAAGCAGTTCAGGCTCTGCAAAGCAAGAAAATCAGTCGAATAATTCTGACCCGTCCTGCTGTTGAAGCAGGCGAGCGTCTGGGTTTTTTGCCGGGCACTCTGAGTGAGAAAATCGATCCATATCTGCGACCTTTATACGACGCTCTCCATGACATGGTTGACGTAGATTCAATTCCACGACTAATGGCCAGTGGAACTATCGAAGTGGCTCCGCTTGCCTACATGCGTGGGCGCACATTAAATGACGCTTTCATTATTTTGGATGAAGCGCAGAATACGTCCGCTGAGCAAATGAAGATGTTCCTGACTCGTCTAGGTTTTGGTTCCACAATGGTGATTACTGGCGACATCACCCAAGTTGATCTACCAACTGGAACGACAAGTGGATTGCGCATCGTTCGGGAAATCCTTGAGGGTATTGAGGACGTAGCTTTTTGTGAATTAACTTCACAGGACGTAGTTCGCCACAGACTTGTAGGGCAAATTGTCGATGCCTATGCGCGCCACGATGAGGCAAAACAAGTAAAACGCGACAAAGGCAAGTCAGAAAAAGAGACACGCTGAAATGGCCATTGACGTATCAAACGAATCTGGTTTTGAACTCGATGAACTCGAGTTGGTTTACCAAGCTGAATTTGTTTTGCAGCGCCTGCACATTAATCCGGCTGCGGAACTTTCTATTTTGATTGTCGATGAAATTGAAATGGCTGTATTGCACGAAAAGTACATGGATGAACCAGGCTCAACAGATGTACTTAGTTTTCCTATGGATGAAATGCGGGCTGGAACTGATTCCGAAATTAGTCCGGAAGGTATTTTGGGCGACATTGTTCTGTGTCCGGATGTAGCACAGCGCCAGGCAAAAGCCGCAGACCATTCATTTGCTGCCGAGATTAGGTTGTTGCTAACTCACGGAATTTTGCATTTACTTGGCCACGATCATGGCGAGCCAGAAGAACACAAAGTGATGTTTGGCTTGCAGGCGCAGTTACTTGCGCAATGGGAAGGCGAGCGCAATAAGCGAGGGATAGGTTCGTGACCTCAACTCTGCTGTTTATTTCTGCGGCAATCTGTGTAGTCATTTCAGGCATTTTTGTTGCCGCCGAAACCGCGCTAGCCCGAGTTAGCAAAACGGGAATTGAGCAGGCAAAACGCAAAGGTAATCGCAAAGCAGAACGTGTACTTCATATGCTTGAAGACCGCGCTCGCTATGTGAATGTGTTGCTATTCGTAAATCTGACATTGTCTACTTTGTCGGTAGTACTTGTAGCTGCTGGATTCTTGTTTATAAATCCAAAACTTAGTGTGGCATTGGCATTGGCTTTAGCTTCGGTTGTCATGGTTTTTGTTGGCTACATAATTCTTGGAGTAACCGCGCAAACTCTTGGTCGCCAGCGGGCCGAGCGCATCGCACTCTTTATGGCCCGACCTACAGTTGGATTGACTTTACTTCTTAGTCCGCTTACCCGCCTTTTGATTCTGGTTGGCAACGCCATCACCCCTGGTAAAGGTTTTCGTGAAGGCCCGTTCGCAACGCAAGCTGAATTGCGCGAGCTAGTTGATTTAGCTGGCGCTGACTTAGTTATTGAAGATGACGAGCGGGCCATGATTCACTCAGTATTTGAACTTGGCGACACCGTTGCTCGCGAAGTGATGGTTCCACGTACTGAAATGGTCTGGATTGAACAACACAAGACCCTGCGCCAGGCCATGTCACTTGCTCTTCGTTCAGGCTTTTCGCGCATTCCTGTTATCGGCGAGAGCGTTGACGACATCGTTGGCGTGATCTATGTAAAAGATATTGCCGGTCGCATATTTGAACACAATGATGCGCAAACCTCAGAGCGAGTAAGCGATTTGATGCGACCAGCATTTATGGTGCCCGATAGTAGGCCAGTTGATGAGTTGCTAAGTGACATGCAATTAGCTCGTACTCATTTGGTTGTGCTGGTTGACGAATATGGGGGTACAGCAGGAATGGTCACCATTGAAGATGTCCTTGAAGAAATTGTTGGTGACATTTCAGACGAGTTCGATGTTGCAGGACCGGATATTGAAAAGATTTCAGATCATGAATATCGAGTCAGTTCAAGATTGCACATCGATGACCTAGCTGAACTTATTGGTGAAGAAATTGCGGATGAAGGTGTCGATACCGCAGCAGGGGTTTTGGCCAAGCGCCTTGGGATTGTGCCAATCCCTGGTGCACATGTAAGAATTAACAATTGGACCTTGACTGCAGAGTCTGCGGCAGGTCGTCGCCATCGCATCGGCACCTTGTTGGTGGCCCGTGACGAAAATCTTGGAAAAAAGCAGGAATCTGAAAATGAGTGAGTGGACAACAGAGGATGACAAACTAGTCACCTTGGCTCGTGGAGCCAGAGCGCGTGTTAGTGCCGAAAGTGGCGCAGCACTTCGCGACACCACTGGGCGCACTTACTCCGGCACAAATGTGAATCGTGGGCCGTTATCTTTTACCGCAATCGAGTTGGTTGTGGCGCAGGCGATATCATCTGGGTCCACTGGAATTGAAGCGGTGGTAGTTGTCGCGGATGATGTTTTGGTAACCACTAATGACATTGACGTGCTCGAAGCAGTTGCTGGCGTGGGCATTCCGGTGCACGTGGTTGACAACGCTGGCGCCTTGTTGCGGACTCTTTATTCATGAGTGATTTTTGCAGTGGTTTTGCCTGCTTTGTTGGTCGACCAAATGTTGGCAAGTCCACACTCACTAACGCATTAGTGGGTCAAAAAGTAGCAATCACCTCAGATAAGCCGCAAACCACTCGGCATGTAATTCGTGGCATTGTGCACCGCCCCGATGCTCAATTGGTACTAGTCGATACTCCCGGCGTTCATCGCCCACGCACTTTGTTGGGTGAGCGCCTCAATGCCTTGGTATCAGATACTTGGTCTGAAGTAGATGTTGTCGCGATGTGTTTTCCAGCAGATGAACCAATTGGACCTGGCGATTTATTCATCGCTACTGAGTTGGCGAGCGTGCCACGAGTTAAAAAGTTTGCAGTAATTACCAAAACAGATCGTGCCACAAAGCAGCAGATTGGTGAACAGTTACTAGCGGTTTCCGAACTTGGCGTAAAACTTGGTATTGATTGGGTGCACGTAGTCCCAGTAAGCGCAGTTGCAAATGACCAAGTTACGTTACTTTGCGACTTGTTAGTGGGGCAACTGCCTGCGGGTGAGGCACTTTATCCTGATGGCGAATTAACGGATGAGCCAGAGCGGGTAATGATTGCGGAATTCGTTCGCGAGGCGGCTCTTGAAGGTGTGCGCGATGAATTGCCGCACTCGATCGCGGTAGTAGTGGAAGAAATGGAATTACGCTCAGGTCGCCCGGCCGATAAGCCATTAATGGATGTTTATGTTCACATTTATGTTGAACGCGAAAGTCAAAAGCATATTGTCATCGGCAAGGGCGGAAGTCGACTTAAAGAAGTTGGTATCACGGCGCGTGAATCCATCAGTAAATTGTTAGGCGTGCAAGTGCATCTAGATATCAGAGTGAAAATTGCAAAAGATTGGCAGCGCGATCCAAAGCAGTTACAACGCCTCGGCTTCTAATTCTTCTAACGCCTGCGTTTCATGTAACTGCGGAATCAACTCATAACGGTTTCCGTATGTATCGACTGCCGCCACCAAAACAGCTGCCAGTGGGATTGAAATTACTGCGCCCATTGGGCCAAAGAGGTTAGCGAACACAATCACGGATCCGAATGCAATTGCTGGATGTATGTTCATGGTCATCTGACTGATTCTTGGACTTAACACGTAATTCTCTACTTGTTGCCAAATGACTGCAAAAGTCATTACCCAGAGCGCATCAAGTGGTTGGTTGAAGAACGCCACAAGCATCGGAATCATAATTGCGAGGTAGGTGCCGATTGTTGGAATGAACTGACTCACAAGACCGGTAATCAATGCCATGGCTAACCAGTAAGGAACTCCGATAGTTGCAAAGAAGATAGCGTGAACTGTGAAAGAAAATGCAGCCAAAATAACTTTTGACATTACAAAGCCGCCAGTTTTCTGCACAGCTAGATCCCAGGTAGTTACAAAGACTTCTTGCGCTGAAGGCGAGAGCCAAGATCCGATGACTCGGCGAAGCCTGGGTCCATCTGCGCAGAAGTAGAAAGCAAATAGCAATGCTGTCATCACTTGAAAGAGCCCACCGATAATGGAAGTGAGGAAACCTACAACTCCACCAGAAAAATTAGAGGTCCAACTAGCTAGTTGAGCCGGAGTTACGTTTAATGAGCTAATTACGTTTTGTGAATTTAGGTCTAAGTTAAATGCGTCGTTTACCCACTTGACTGCGTCAGTGATCACACTTGGCAAAGAACTAATAAATTGCACGCACTGACTGAACAACACGCTGCCAAATACCGCGATAAATCCAGAAAAAGCAAGCACTACCGCAAACATCACGAGCCCAGTTGCGCTACCGCGCCTCCAACCTCGCTTGGCTAAAGCGCCAACGGGTGGATCCATTGCGATTGAGAACAACCAAGCAAGCAGCATTAGGAATAGAAAATTGCCGTTACTTTTGAAAACCCATAGTCCAATAGAAACAATGCCAAGCCACAATGTAATGGTGCGCAGTGAACGATTGAGGCCGTTTCGGTCAAGAGAAATGGTCATCACATGAGAATGCCCATCATTTCTGGGTTCAGATGTGTCTGGGGTTTCTTTTAATGCCATGTCTCTAACGCTAATGCATGAAGCCTGTGCAAGTTCGGAGCAAACGCATGACACGATAGGACTGTGCGAAATTATCGGGTTGAGGCTATCGTTCTTCGTACGCACAAATTAGGTGAAGCAGATCGCATCATTACCTTGCTCACTCGGGAAAAAGGCAAGATTCGTGCTGTTGCTAAAGGGGTCCGGCGCACTAGGAGTAAATTTGGCGCAAGGCTAGAGCCACTTAGCCGGGTCGAATTATTTATTGCACCTGGCAAGAACTTAGACATAATCACGCAAGCCGAAACTTTAAATGTTTATGGTGAAGCGTTGGTTCTCGATTACCCACTGTGGACTATTGGGCAAACCATCTTGGAAACTGCAGATCGTATCGCCTCAGAAGAATCGGTTCCGGCCGAAACTCAGTACCTGCTACTAGTTGGCGCGCTGCGTTCTTTGACTGAAAAAGAGCACGACGGAATGTTAGTGCTTAACGCGTACCTACTTCGAGCTCTCTCACTTGCTGGTTACGCTGCAGCTTTAAACCAATGCGCGATTTGTGGTTTGCCTGGTACCCAACCATTCTTTAATGTCCCAACTGGTGGCGCTTTGTGTTCAGATCACAGGCAACCAGGAAGCGTTGCACCGAAGGCAGAATCAATCGAATTATTACTGGCTTTGTTACAAGGAGACTGGAATCTGGCCGATAACGCAACGCAAGCCGAGGTTCGTGAAGCATCTGGGCTGATCGCTGCCTACACGCAGTGGCATCTTGAACGTGGGCTACGTTCCTTGCCACTAGTTGACCGCCAGTAACAGTATTCATGGCAAGATGTAGGACATGGTTCTAAAACCAACTGCCCACCCAAGTGGGGCGAAGTCTCCAAAAATCCCGAGCCAGTTTGTGCCAGATCATGTCGCCATTGTGATGGATGGTAATGGTCGTTGGGCTAAAGAGCGCGGACTTCCTAGAACCGCGGGTCACGAAGCTGGCGAAGCAAGTTTGCTTGACTGCGTGCATGGCGCATTAGAACTTGGAATCAAGAATATTTCTGCCTACGCATTCTCAACTGAGAATTGGCGCAGGTCGCCAGAAGAAGTTCGGTTCCTGATGAATTTCAACCGGGAAGTGATTCGCCGTCGCAGAGATGAAATGAATGACTTAGGTGTTCGAATTCGCTGGGTGGGCCGGCGACCAAAGCTTTGGAAATCGGTAATCGAAGAACTTGAAGCCGCTGAAGAATTAACCAAGAAAAATCGCAATTTAACTCTGTATATGTGCGTCAACTATGGTGGCCGAGCCGAAATTGTCGATGCAGTGCAACGAATCGCCAAAGAAGTGGCAACTGGGAAAATGGATCCCGACAAAATCTCAGAAAAGTCTATTAAGCGCCAACTAGATGAACCTGACATGCCAGATGTTGATTTGTTTATTCGCTCAAGTGGCGAACAACGAATGAGCAATTTCTTACTATGGCAAAGCGCTTATGCCGAAATGGTCTTCTTGCCAACACTTTGGCCAGATTTTGACCGCCGGCATCTTTGGCAAGCCTGTGAAATTTATGCTTCTCGTGATCGCAGATTTGGCGGGGCAGTACCCAATGAAACTAGTGATGTGCCAAGTTAATAATTAAGAACATCACTAACACGCCAGTAATCGTGCTAACCAAAGTCAAGCGTGATGGATGTTTGCTGTGTGCTTCGGGCAAAATGTGGGAAGTTGCCAGGTAAATCAGCATTCCAGCAAAAAGTGCTAGGTATAGCGAAACAAAACGGTCACTTATTAATACGTAGGTACCAAAAGCAGCGCCACTAAGTCGGGCAACGCCATCTACCGCTAGTAAGTAAATCGACTGCTTTGTCCAATTGCCAGTATTAACGAGCAAGGCAACCGTGTTTAGTCCATCGGTGAATGCGTGAGCTACCACCGCAATTGCTACTGCGACACCTAGCGCATTGCTTACTTGGAATGAAAGTCCAACAGCAACACCGTCAAGGAACACATGTACCACCATGGCAGCAGCGCCGATGTAGCCGGTGGTTATTCCGTGGCTGTGTTGATGGTCGTGCACATATTCAGTTTCTACTGGTTCATGCGCACCAGAAATCTGCTCAATTACGTGCAGTAGTAAAAATCCGACTACCACGCAGACCATCACTGTTGGCACTTTAAATAGTTGTTCGTTGCTTAGTGAAAAAACTTCAGGGATGAGGTCAAATGCTGCCAGGCCAAGTAGGAGCCCGCCAGAAAAACCAAGAAGCAAGTGCATCTTGTCTCTGGTGCGAAGTGCAAGTAGCCCACCAAGTGCTGTGCCCAGCACAGTGATAAAGGCAACTGCAATGCCGAGGTAATTCACGTTAGACGCCATGGCTTAAGCGTAGCGGATTAAGCATGTATCACTGGAAATTTGTACTTAGTGATAACTCTGGTTGACTATCTCTATGGTGGATCAACCTTTTAGGTCGCAGTGGTCATTCGATGTAGTGAACTACGCCGCTTGGCGTGCACAACTGGCAGAGGTCCAAAATGTCTTGCAGCAGTCCGCTGGTTTTGTGAATTTGCAGCTACTGCATTCTCCTGATCAAGTCGATAGATACTTAGTTCAGTCCACCTGGAAAGATGTTGGCTCATATCGCCGAGCAACATCGGCTACGGCAGCGAAACTTGTAGTTTGGCCATTTCTAGCAAACATGATTGAGCTACCGAGCATTTTTGAAACTCTCCTTGAGGTAACTGCCGATAGTTCTGTGGAATATGTATCAAGTGTTAGTGAGAGTTAGGACCAACTGCTCCCGATAGACTAATGACTCTGGGCGCCGGCAACCAGTCGGCGACATGATTGAATGTAGAGAACTCATGGATCGCGTAGATGCAGTAGTAAGCCTTTCCAAGCGCCGCGGATTTGTTTTTCCGTGTAGTGAAATTTATGGCGGTACCCGCTCAGCTTGGGATTACGGACCTTTAGGTGTTGAACTCAAAGAGAATGTTCGTCGCCAATGGTGGCGCACTATGGTGCAGGCGCGTGAAGATGTAGTTGGTCTTGACTCATCTGTCATTTTGTCGCCGCAGGTTTGGGCAGCATCGGGCCATCTTGAAGCTTTCGTAGATCCACTAACCGAGTGCATGGCGTGCCACAAGCGGTTCCGTGAAGATCACTTGATTGAAGAATTCACTGAGCGAAAGGGCCGCGAACCTGAAGGCGGATTAGCTGGTATTCCTTGCCCGAATTGTGGCGGTAAAGGTCAGTTCACTGAACCAAAAATGTTCAACGGCTTGCTATCAACACACCTAGGTCCAGTAGTGGACGATAACTCAAAGCATTACCTGCGCCCAGAAACCGCACAGGGTATTTTTGTTAATTACGCCAACGTTGCAGCGTCGTCCCGTAAAAAGCCACCGTTTGGTATTGGCCAAACAGGCAAGTCGTTCCGTAACGAAATCACGCCAGGAAACTTCATTTTCCGAACGCGCGAATTCGAACAGATGGAAATGGAATTCTTTGTTCCACCAGGCACGGATGAACAGTGGCATGATTACTGGCTCGAGCAGCGTTGGAACTGGTACATCGATCTTGGGTTGTCTGCAGATAACTTGCGTTACTTTGAACATCCAAAAGAAAAGCTTTCCCATTATTCAAAGCGCACTGTGGATATTGAATACCGGTTCCAGTTTGGCGGAAGTGAATTCGCTGAACTTGAAGGTATTGCCAATCGCACAGACTTTGACTTGAAGACACACATGGAGCACTCGGGTAAAGATTTGTCGTTCTTCGATCAGGAAACTGGCGAAAAGTACATTCCATTTGTGATTGAGCCAGCCGCTGGATTAACTCGCGCTGTCTTCGCATTCTTACTTGAGGCTTATGACGAAGATCAGGCACCTAACACAAAGGGTGGCGTTGATACTCGAGTTGTTATGCGATTTGATCCTCGCCTTGCCCCTGTTAAAGCCGCAGTGCTTCCACTTTCTCGAAACTCAGATCTGAGCCCTAAGGCTCGCGATTTAGCAACAGATTTGCGCAAGTACTGGAACATTGAGTTTGATGATGCTGGCGCGATTGGTCGGCGCTACCGCCGTCAGGACGAAATTGGTACCCCGTTCTGTATCACTGTGGACTTTGACACTCTTGAAGATAATGCAGTAACTGTCCGCGAACGCGACACAATGGCGCAGACTCGTATTTCACTAGATTCGCTACAAGGGTGGTTAGCGGCTCGACTGCCAGGCTGCTGATGTTTGCAGACCTATTAGCAAGTGAACCCGTTATTGAGTTAGCTCCAATGGCTGGAATCACCAACCGAGCATTTCGTCGAGTCTGCCGAGAAGCGTCGCGCGATATCCGAACTTCGGCTGGGCAAACCGATAACGATGGCACAATTTATGTCGCCGAGATGACCACATCTATTGCGCTGCTCATGGGTAATCAAGAAACCCTAGATATCATTACCTTCGATTCAGATGAAGCACCGCGAAGCATCCAGCTTTATGGTGTGGATCCGGACATCGTGGGCCGTGCTGTCGCGATGGTGGTTGAACAAGATTTAGCCGATCACATTGACTTAAACTTTGGTTGCCCTGTGCCAAAAGTTACGCGTAAGGGTGGCGGAAGCGCATTGCCTTGGAAACGCGATTTATTCGCAGGCATCGTAAATGCAGCAGTGAAAAATGCAGCTGGCAAAGTGCCCGTTACTGTGAAAATGCGCATTGGAATTGATGACGAACATCACACATTTTTAGATGCGGGCAAGATTGCAGCGAACGCCGGGGTTTATTGGGTTGCCTTACATGGTCGAACCGCAGCGCAGTACTACGGCGGTAATGCCGATTGGCAAGCGATCTCGCAACTTGTTGAACATATCCCGAACACGCCAGTGCTAGGCAACGGCGACATTTGGAGCGCGGCTAATGCCCAAGAAATGATGGAACAAACTGGGGCCAGGGGAGTTGTAATTGGCCGCGGCTGTTTAGGGCGACCGTGGCTGTTCGGGCAAATTCGCTCTGCGTTCGCTGGTCTGCCAATTCCAGATGAACCAACGGCAGATGTGATCTTGAATCTGCTGCGTCGGCATGCAGGTCTGCTGGCCACAATGCACAATGACGAATTTTATGGCTGTCGCGAAATGCGTAAACATATGGCTTGGTACCTTAAAGGTTTAGTAGTTGGTAGTGAAGTTCGTGGCGCTATGGCAAAAATAGATTCTCTTTCTGAACTAGACGGCTTAATTGCAACGATTGATCGAAATCAACAGTTAAGTAATGAAATTGCTCATTCGCCAAGAGGTCGCACGGCGCCAAGTCGTCGCGTGGTTCTTCCTGAAGGCTGGTTGGATTCCGACCAACTATCTGTGCAAGATCAGGCAGAAGTGCGCGAAGCAGAACTTAATGTCAGCGGTGGATGACGTAGCTATGTGGCATGGTAGATAGCGTGAACCTCCATAATGGGTACGCCCAGTCTGATATTGAACGTTGGGTTACCGAGCCCAATAAAAGTGTCGACCGCACTGAGTTCGCCCGCGATCGGGCTCGAGTGATGCATTCGTCAGCACTTCGCCGACTTGGTGTCAAAACTCAGGTCATGGTGGCAGGACAAGACGATTTTCCCCGCACACGCTTAACACATTCGCTTGAATGCGCTCAAGTCGGCCGCGAACTTGGCGCATCACTGGGTTGTAATCCTGATTTAGTCGATGCAGCATGTTTGTCGCACGATTTAGGGCATCCACCGTTTGGTCATAATGGCGAATCTGCGCTCAATGAACTTGCTGGCGACATTGGCGGGTTTGAAGGTAATGCTCAATCATTTCGCTTGCTAACGCGACTTGAACCTAAATCGTTTACTGATGAAACGGCTGCACGACCAAACGCGAGTATCGGCTTAAACCTGACGAGGGCCACTTTGGATGCGGCTTCAAAATATCCGTGGGCGCGCAAACCGGACTCAAATAAGTTCGGTGTCTACGACGACGATGTAGATGTATTCAATTGGATGCGCGGCGATCGTACCGATACAAAAACCTGTTTTGAAGCACAAGTAATGGATTGGTCGGACGATGTTTCATACAGCGTGCATGACATTGAAGATGCTATTTACGCGGGCCATTTAACAGTTGAAATTTTAGGATCAGTAGATGGTCGCACCGAAGTCATCGAAATTGCGCGCAGTTGGTATGGCAACGACTTCCAAGCAGCTGGACTCGATGCTGCGTTGCAGCGCCTGTACGACTTGCCTTGTTGGCCACAATCTTTTGATGGCACCACGCGATCAATGGCTGCTCTGAAAAATACCACCAGCACGTTAATCGGCAGATTCTGCATCGCAGCAGCGGATGCCACGCGAAGCGAATACGGAACAGATGCGTTGACACGATATGAAGCCGACTTGATTGTGCCGCAAGAGGCTCGCTATGAGGTAACGGCGCTAAAAGCCTTAGCGGCGCGCTTTGTTATGAATCGCACAGGTGTGGAGGTTATTTACACGCAACAGCGTCAGCAGATTGCTGATCTAGTTGGGGCTATTTCAGATGACCCAATCGCCAGACTTGATCCACTTCACCGCGACCTATGGATTGCGGCCCAAACACCAGCTGCAAAAACCCGATGTGTTATTGACCAGGTTGCGTCCCTGACAGATGTAAGCGTTGTTCAGTGGCACACAACGCTATGCGCGTAACATTGACTTATGGCTGGCCGTATTCGCGAAGAAGATGTGAACATTGTTCGCGAGCGTGCCCAAATTGATGAGATTGTTCGTGAGACGGTAACTCTTAAACCGGCAGGTGGCGGAAGTTTCAAAGGTCTGTGTCCATTCCATGATGAACGCAGCCCATCATTTCATGTAACACCAAGCAAAGGTTTGTACCACTGCTTTTCCTGTGGCGAGGGCGGCGACGTAATTACCTATGTCCGTAAAATTGATGCACTCTCGTTTACTGAAGCGGTTGAACGTCTTGCGGACAAGTACAGCATCTCGCTTCGCTACGAAGAAGGATCTAATAAAACACCAAGCCAACAAGGTCAACGCAGTCGTTTAATTGAGGCGCATAAGGTTGCGATGGCGTTCTTCCAACAACAGTTACTAACTCCAGAAGCTACTCACGCCCGAGATTTCTTAACCCAACGCGGCTTTGATCAAGCTTCTTGGGCCACATTTGGCGTTGG
>Ga0114962_10001051_pt1 | contig 23981 bp, 24 predicted proteins | sample C_130820_MF_Meta_FD_87017 | JGI IMG/M metagenome (GOLD analysis project Ga0114962, IMG submission 87017) | Freshwater microbial communities from Lake Croche, Canada to study carbon cycling - C_130820_MF_MetaG | ecosystem: Environmental > Aquatic > Freshwater > Lake | place: Lake Croche, Canada... | reverse complement strand
ATTGTGGAGTGCATGGTTTTCAGATGACTCCGTTTCGTGTTTTTCTGGGCTGAGTTAGTGCTTATAGGGCAAGCCCCCATGTGATGCGGCCAGGCGTGGGGCGGCTCATCCAACGCTCTTACGGTGTAATTCACGGTTTTATCAGGTTATCGGGCAGCGAACCTTCGCAAAGTTTAGCATTACCCCCGATTTCCGGCCATTTTACCTTGAAATCTGTCTGGTTTTGCTCCGGCAAAAAATCCAGTTTTGAACCAGCCCCGACACAAATGGGGATTGTCGGCGCAGCCCGGCTCAGGCAAGTTCAAGCGGTGAACCCACCCTTGCTCATCCCCTGGCTCGCCAGCGCATCCCCCCGCCAGCGCTGGCTGGTGGGCGTGTCCGGCGGCGCCGATTCAGTCGCCCTGCTCCACTTGCTGGTCCAAGCCGGCCTGCGCAATCTGGTCGTGTGTCATCTGGATCACCGCCTGCGCGGGCGGGCCTCGACCGAGGACGGCCGCTTTGTGCAACGCTTGGCCAGCTCGCTCGGTCTGCCGATAGAACTGCAGCGGGTGGAGGTGGCCCAACTCGCCCGCCAACGCGGCGACTCCCTGGAAACCGCGGCGCGCTGGGCCCGCCATGAGTGGTTTGCAGCCTGCGCCAAAAAGTACCGCTGCCCGCGCGTTATCCTCGCCCATCATGCCGACGATCAGGCGGAAACCGTGTTGTGGAATGTGCTGCGCGGCTCCCACGGCCTCAAAGGCATGCACCCGCTCCAGCCTATCACCACCACCAGCGGTACCCGCTTGGAATTGCACCGCCCCTTGCTCGAGTTGCGCCGCGCCGACCTGCGCACTTGGCTACAGGCCCGCAAGCTCCGCTGGCGCGAAGATGCCAGCAACGGCGAGGCTGCCTGCCTGCGCAATCGCCTGCGCCTCGAAGCCCTGCCGCTGCTTTCCGCCATCGCCGGCAGGGATGCCTCCGCCATGTTGGCCCGCGCTGCTGCCGATGCTGCTGAACTCCAGAAAATTCTCGCCTGGGCCCTCGATCACGCCCATGTCCTCGATCCGCAAGGGCGCCTGCACCTGCCCGCGCTGCGGCTGCTGCCGCCGCCTCTGCAACAGGCCGCGATGGCACGGTTTTTGCAAGATCAAGGCGTGCCGGAAATCGACCGCGCCTTGGTGGAACGCACCATGCTTTTATTAAATCCAACCGGTCCTCCCTCCGTGAATCTTCCCGGCGGCTCGCGCTTGCGACGGCGCGAGGCACGCCTGTTTGTCGAGCGCACACAAGACTGAAAAAAATTTCAAGGTGACAGATAAATAGTAGAGAGTCTTGCGGACTGTGCGGTTTTTGGTGGTAGGATGCCTCAGGCACGCCCACTCGAAGCAGCCAAGGCCCGGTCGGTTCAGCACCCGGCGTGAAGATCGCGGTGTTTCCTCAACCCTTCCGAAACCGCGATGAAAACGAACGAGCGGACAAAGGGCGAACAGCCTTTGAAGCGGACCTTGCGTGAGAACTCGTCGCCAACGCGCGGTGTGTGGCCAAAGGCGCGCTGGCCGAGTTGCCCGACGAGCTCCGGCAGGCGGGTGGCGGAGGTGCCGAGGTGAGCGTTGATCGCGGCCCACGCTGCGGGCGCTGGGCCTTCGATGTTTTCCGGGCGCTCGCAATGGGCGATGCGCTCCACATACGTCAGCGCGTCGAAGCTGGCGCGTTCGGGCACGGGACGGCGGCGCTGGTCGTCGAGCGCCTTGCGCCCATCCGCATCGAGCGAATCCCAAATGCGGGCGCAGACGGCCTCTTTTTCCTCGTCGCTGAGGCCGCGCTGGAAGCCACGGGCAGAGAAAGACTCCTCCTGGGTTGCCAGCGGCGCGGCCCAGCGCCAGGCGGCGACGGGGATTTCGCCCTTGCAGGCTGCCAGCCACCGTCGTCGTCCATGGTGAGAATCTTGAGGAAGATTTCCCGATCGCGCTTCGGGTCATCCGAAGCGGGCACGAGCATGCCGAGAATGGAAGCGCGCACGAGGATGAGCGGCTTGCGGCCCCACCATTTCCCCAGCCGGGTGAGCGTCTGCCCGTTGTTCGCCTTGCCCTCCTTGTAGGACTCGCCGGAGAGGCGGGCGATGGGGAACTGGGTTTCGATGAAGGTGGGCATGGGGAGAAAGGATGTATTATAAAGGAGGAATGAAGAAACAGGCGGCCGGGCCACCGGGGATGAGGGAGGCGTCGATGCCCTGGTCAAAGGTGGCAAAGCGGCCCCCGTGTTGCACCGCGAGCCCGAGGAGATAGAGGTCGGTGAGCTGCTTGGATGAGGGGAGGCTGCGGAAAATCCGGGTGTCAGTGAGGGAGGCGTCGTCGGGCCAGAATTGGTGGCCGGGTAAGGCGAGCAAACTAAGCAACAAAATGCGAGCAGCGGTTGGGGAATCTGGACCGTAGACGCCCTTTGAACGGCCGAGAATGCGGAGGAAGCCGTTCTCGATGATGGGGCAAGTGGCCCACCCGTGGGGTTGTGCGCTTATGAAAAACCTCTTGGCCGAAGCGTGATGAACGTGACCGGTGTCTACCAAGGCAATCAACACGTTAATGTCCAGCAAGGCAATCATTGACCGTTGGGGCGCATCGCCTTTTGAAAGTCTTCTTCGTCAATCTCGTCCTGAATGGCGCGGATCATCTCCAAAGTGACAGGAGGGGAGCCGGGTTGTCTTTTGATCACGAGATAGCCCAAAGGTCCGACCTCAAACTTTTCCGGGTCAGGATTGTCCAACCCGGCAGCGGGTCGGATTTCCCGCCGCAACGCATGTTCGACAATGGCCTTGAGAGTCGTTTTGCGCCGGGCCGCGAGGGTTTTGGCCTCGATCAGCAGGTCGTCGGGCAAATCCAGGGTGGTTTTCATATATGGGTAAGCATATGGTTTTACGGGTGCCTGTCAAGAAGGATGAAGGATGAACAATTACAAGGTGACAGATAAATAGTAGAGAGTCTTGCGGACTGTGCGGTTTTTGGTGGTAGAATGCCTCAGGCACGCCCACTCCAAGCAGCCAAGGCCCGTCGGTTCAGCACCCGGCGTGAAGTTCGCGGCGTTTCCTCAACCCTTCCGAAACCGCGATGGAAACGAACGAGCGGACCAAGGGGGAACAGCCTTTGAAGCGGACCTTGCGAGAGAACTCGTCGCCGTGCTCCTCCGCCATATTGCCAAAGTAGGCATGCAGGAATGAATCCGTGAGGTTGGTCACCCCGGTAAAGTCGAACACCACCGATTCAACCCGTTCCCAGATACTCTCAATCCCTGATGGATCTGAGGAAAATTCAGAGAGTCGGGCTGGCGGGATTCCGCACGACGTCAGTAACGTCATCGCTCCCTACATTGCGTCATCCGCACCAACTCAGGAACTGTGAACTCCGGTTTGCGGGCTGCACTTGCAGCGCATGCCCACGGCTAGATGATTTTTTTGAAATTTCGGTGGTTTTTTGAAAAATATTCGTGCCACTCAGCCGAAAATCCGCGTCAATGCCTGTGGAGCTTGGCAGTCCGTCATCCGCTCCGGCACCATTTTCCGCATGTCTTCGGCCTCCATTCAAATTTTACACCAGCAACGCCTGCCGCAATCCGGCGTACTCGTCATTCCCGGACGCCTGGATTTCGCCCTGCTGCTGCAGCTCGCCAAACTTTTCGACGGCCGCAAAATCACTTGGCTCATCGAGGAAAATTCCGCCTACGACCCGGCCACCCGCGGCTTCCTTGAGCAATCCAACTCCGGCGCCGCGTTCTCGTGCAACGATGCCGCACCCGCCAGCGCCGGCCGCCAACTCCAAGACTATCTCGCCGACGGCGGGGTCATCATCTACGCCCCAGGCCGCATCACCTCGCGCAATGCCAGCGCTTGCCATATCCCCTCCTCTCACCTGCGGGTCATGTGCGCGTTCGGCTTGCCGATTTTACCGATTGCCGTGGACCTGCCACGGACGTCGTGCCTGAGCATTGAGCGCGCCTCCGCACTGCCCCAAGCGGTTCTGGCCATCGGCCAGCCCATCGCCGCCGCAGATGCCAGCGTCGCCGCCTTCCAACAAAGCCTCTACGAAGCCGCCGAGGAAGCGTTCGCCTGTCGGCCCGTGTTTAAAGGCTCGCTGGCCATGGCGCTGCTCGAAGGCCTCAAGAAACACGGCTCCTCCAACAAAATCGTCGATGGGGCCGATGATTCGGAAATGTCCTTCGCCCAAGTGCTCGCCGCAGCCATCGCCTTTTCCAAAACCCTCAAACAGGAAACCGACAGGGCCCGCATCGCCATCGTGCTGCCGCCGGGCAAAGCCGGGCTCATCGCCAATCTGGCGGTGCTGTTTGCCGGAAAAATCCCGGTCAACCTCAACTTCACCGCCGGCCACGAGGTGATCAAATCCACCATCCGCCAAGCGGGGGTGGACCGCTTCATCACCGCCGATCCGTTTGTCCGCAAAATCTCGGCGTTTCCGTGGCCGCCTAACCGTGACCTCATCCTCGTCGAGCGGGAACTGCCGCTGCTGCGGAAAAAAATTCTCAAATGGGCGATCTTGTCCAGGTTGCTGCCGGCCCGCGTGTTGGGCAGCCTGCTGGGACTCAAGCGCCGCAAAGGAGACGACGAGGCCACGCTGCTGTTCACCTCGGGATCTTCGGGCGAACCCAAAGGCGTGGCGCTGAGCCACCGCAATTTCCTAGCTAATATCTGCCAGTTCAGCACCCGCATCGAAGTGCCCTTTGGTTCGTCCATCCTCGGCTCGCTGCCCTTGTTTCACTCGTTCGGCTGCACCGTCACTCTCTGGTTCCCGATCATCGAGGGCATCAATCTGATCACTTATCCCTCCGCCTTGGACGCCAAACGCCACGCCGAACTCATCGCCTTCCATCAAATCAATATCCTCCTGACCACCCCCACCTTCCTGCGCGGCTACATGAAGCGCGTCGATCCGGCCCAGCTCAGCTCGCTCCAACTGGTGGTCACCGGCGCCGAAAAACTCCCCCGCTCGCTGGCCGATGCATTCCAGGAAAAATTCCATATCCGCCCGCTGGAGGGCTACGGCCTGACGGAAACCTCGCCCGCCACCAACTTCAACCTGCCCAACCCCACTGCCGAGCACTCAGCCGCTGTCCTGCCCTCCGCCCGCGAGGGCGCGGTGGGCCAATTGCTACCGGGGCTGGCCATCCGCCTCACCGATCCAGTTAGCGGCCAAACCGTCCCGCTCAATCGCCAGGGCATCATCTGGTTTAAGGGCGCCAATGTCTTCAAGGGCTACCTCGACAACCCCAAATCTTCTGCCGAGGTCCTCCAGGACGGCTGGCTCCGCACCGGCGACGTCGGCCGCCTCGATGACGATGGCTTCCTCTACATTGAGGGACGCCTCGCACGTTTCTCCAAAATCGCCGGCGAAATGGTCCCCCACGAAACCGTGGAAGCGGCCATCAACAAGGTCCTCGGCCTCGACGCAGAAACCGAACGCAAAATTGCCGTCGTCGGCATCCCCGACCCGCTTAAAGGCGAGGCCATCCTCCTGTTGTCCACCATCCCCGGTTCCGCTCAGGAACAGGCATGCATCCACCTGCGTTACAAACTCCTCGACGAAGGCATTTCCTCGCTGTGGTGCCCCAAACAAATCCTCTACGTCCCGGAAATCCCCGTCCTCGCCTCCGGTAAACTCGACCTCAAATCCTGCGAAGCCCTAGCCAAAGCCGCCGGAGAGAGATAGGAGATGAAGGATCGACGATAGTGAATCGCAGATAAAGCCGCGGTCTATCCACTATCTCCGATCCACCATCCCCCAACACTGCGCAAAGCTCCTTTCCACCCAAAATTCACAATTCACAATTGCCTGCGCCCATGCCATTTTGGGCTGCGCCGGTTTTCTCCAAGCTCGCTAGCGCTCACTCCGCCTTCAAAATCCCTCCCCCCCTCCCATGCCCAACCGCCTCGACACCACCTTCGCCCGCCTCCGCGAGGCTCGCCAAACTGCCTTCGTCGCCTACGTCGCCGCCGGCGACCCGGATTTCGCAAGCTCGCTGGAAATCATCCGCAGCCTCGCCGATGCCGGCGCCGACGTCATTGAATTGGGCCTGCCGTTCTCCGACCCGCTGGCCGATGGCATTGTCAACCAACTCGCCGCCGAGCGCGCGCTCAAGGCCGGCATGACCACCGCCCGCGCCCTCGAGTTGATCCGCGAGTTCCGCAGCACCCATCAAACCCCCATCGTCCTCTTCACCTATCTGAATCCCATCTACAGCTACGGCTTTGAGGCCTTCCACCGCGATGCCGCCGCTGCCGGCGCCGATGGCATTTTATTGCTCGACCTGCCGCCTGATGAGGCCGCCCTCAACCCGGAACTCGCCGCCGCCACCGGCCTCAAATCCATCCGTCTCATCGCCCCCTCCACCCCGCCCGACCGCGTCAAACTCCTCGCCCAATCCGCCGAGGGCTTCATCTACGCCCTGTCCCGCAGCGGCGTCACCGGCGCCCACGGCGCACCCTCCGCTAATATCGCCGCCCTCGTCGCCTCCATCAAAGAACATACCGATGTTCCGGTATGTGTCGGATTCGGCATCAGCACTCCGCAGCAAGCCGCGATGGTGGCCGCCGCAGCCGACGGGGTGATTGTCGGCTCAGCCATTGTCGAGCAAATCCAGCTCCACCCGGAGGCTCCCGCCGCCGCGGTGCTAGCCTTCAGCGCCCCGCTCATCGCCGCCACCAAGGCCGCGACGTAGAGCATGGGGTCGGACCATCCCTCCGTCGGGGCATTTCAAGGCTTGTCAGCCCCACCGCAAAAGGGTAAACGTCAATCATGCATGTCCCTCTCGTGATGACCGTGATGGGCAAGGACCGCCCGGGCTTGGTGGAAACGGTGGCACGCCTGGTGGCGGACCACGGCGGCAACTGGCTGGAAAGCCGGATGTGCCGTCTGGGCGGTGAGTTTGCCGGCATCCTGCAAGTCCACGTCGCCAAAGAGAACCAAGCGGCTTTGGAGGCCGCCTTGCAGGAGTTGGGCCGGCAGGGGTTGGCAGTCCATGTGCAAGTGGACCGGGGTGGCGCCGCCGCACCGCTGTTGCGTCAGGCCCGCTTGGAAATCGTCGGTCAGGACCGTCCCGGCATGGTCCAACAGATTGCTGCGGCGCTGGCGCAGCACGGGGTCAACATCGAGGAATTCACCAGTGCGTGCAGCAGTGCGCCGATGTCCGGTGAGAGGCTCTTCCATGCCAGCATCAGGATGGAAATACCCAGCGCCTGCCACCTCGCCGACTTGCGCTGCGAGGTGGAAAAGCTCGCCAACGATCTGATGGTGGACGCGGATTTCGAGGAACTGGGGTGAAGGCCAAGGCCGATGGGAAGAGATCGAGGAACTCACCGCTCAGATTCCGTTGCCGGCGCCGTAAGGCTCGATCATGTAACACATATTCTTGTCCCCGCGGCCGCTTAAGTTGACCGCGAGGAAATTTCCGCGTGGCCAACTTCAAGCGAGCCGCCGTTTTACCATTCGGGCCTTGGCCGCTTCAAACTTCGGTTTTCAGGTTGAAGCCACGCCCGGAATGAGTTTAGCTCCCCCGCACCTGCCACAGGGCGCAGGATGGCTTCAAGGCATGGTTCGCTCACTTCATTTGGAAAAAATCAGACGGCTGTTCACCGTGCTGCTGCCCTTCGCGTGGCTGGCGGTACTGGTGGTCGCCGTGCTATCGTTGTATCGCGAATGGGGCGGCATCCATCTCGACGATATCAACGCGGCCTTGCTGCGCATCGGACCGTGGCACCTGGCGATCTCGCTCGGTCTAACGGCCGTGAGTTTGCTGCTCAACGCGTCGCTGGATTTGGTGGCGCTGCGCTGGTTAGGGCGCAAGCTACCGGTGGGCCAGGTGCTCGGCACGGCATTGATTGCGAGTTCCTTCAGCATGAATGGCGGGGGCACGGTACTGGGAGGAGGCACCATTCGCATGCGTTTCTACGGCAACATGGGCCTGGGCGGCGCGGAGATTGCCAGACTCACCGGTTTTCTGTTGGTTGCCGGTTGGCTCGGTCACGCGCTGCTCGCCGGGGTCCTGCTGTTGAGTGCGCCGCCGGACCTGCCGTGGTTACCGGAGGCGGCCGGACGCGCCATCGGGTCCGTGTTGCTGCTTTCCTGTGGCGGGCTTGTCGCCCTCTCCATCACCGGTTGGCGTGGCCGCAAACTTGACTTTTTGCCGCCCTTTAAAATCCTCATGGCGACGCTGTTCATCTCGGCGTTCGACTGGTTGTTCGCCGGCCTGGCGCTGCGAGTGTTTCTGCCGCAGGCCGTCTCCACGCTGGCATTTCTCGCCGCCACCGCCGTCGGCCAAGCCTTGGGCGCCGCCAGCCAAGTGCCCGGCGGCGTCGGCGTGATGGAACTTTCTATCAGCAAACTCGCCGCCGGCTTAATGCCCGCCCCGATGATTGCCAGTGCGCTGCTGACGTACCGACTCATCTATTATCTCATCCCCTTCATCATTGCGGTGGCCGCCGTGGGTGCCCGCGAAATGTGGCGCAAACGCCACTGGGCCAAACTCACCGTCGATGGCACCGCTCGCGCTTGGTCGGCCATCGCGCCGCGCTTGGCCGGCATGAGCGCCCTGGCAGGCGGCTTTGTATTGATGCTTTCGGCCACCACGCCGATGGAAGCGAGTCGGCGGATATTGTTAGAAGAATTCATTCCGCTGCCGTTTGTCGAAGCCTCGCATTTTCTATCCAGTATTGTGGGTGCGATCATGATCATCGTGGCCAACGGTTTATTGCGGCGAGTGCATGCCGCGTGGTGGATTGCGGTGCTGATGGCCGGCGGCGGAGTGGTATTTTCGCTGCTCAAGGGCTTTGATTGGGAGGAAGCAGTGGTGTTGTGCGTGTTTCTGGCGGCCTTGCTGCCATTCCGGGCCAAGTTCCATCGCCACGCCGCCATCTGGACCCGCCGCTTCACGCTACAATGGTGGGCCCTAATTCTATCCATGATCGGGATCACCATCTGGTTTGGTTTTTACACAAGCCGCCACGTCGGTTATGAATCCGACTTGTGGTGGCAGTATTCCTTTGAAAACGACGCTGCCCGCTTGCTGCGGAGCATGTCCGGCAGCGCCTTCATCGTGCTGCTGGTGGCCCTAACCCAATGGCTGCGCCCGGCTCCGCCCCGCGCCCCATGGCCGCTACCCGATCCGGAAAAAATCGCCGAACTGGTGGCGCACTCAGCGCGTTCCAGCAGCGCGCTGGCGCTGGTAGGCGACAAGCAATTCCTGTTTAATCATGACCAGAGCGCGTTTTTAATGTATGGCGACCAGGGCCGCACGCGGGTGGCCCTAGCCGATCCGGTGGGCGACGAGGAGAAATTTGAAGGCCTGTATTGGCGCTTCAGCGAACAAGCTCACGACGAGGGGCGGCGGGTCGCGTTCTATCAAGTAAGTGCGGCCCTCATTCCCACCTGTGTGGAAATGGGGCTGCGCGTGTACAAACTCGGCGAGGCAGCGATGGTGCCGCTCGATACCTTTGATCTGGCAACAGGCGAATTGAAAAAATTCCGCAAGGTGCTCAACCGGATGGAGCGCGAGGGCTGGAGCTTTGAAATCTGGCAACCTGAGCAAGTCGCCGCACGCATCGCCCAACTGCGCGCCGTCTCCGATGCCTGGCTGGCCCACACCGACGCCCGCGAAAAAGGGTTTTCGTTGGGCCGCTTCGACGAGGCTTACCTGTGCCAACTGCCAGTAGCCGTGCTCATCATTGACGAGCGAGTGGTCGCCTTCGGCAACCTGTGGCCGGGCAATGGCAAGGACGAACTGTCCACCGACCTGATGCGGCACTTTCCCGACGCGCCTAACGGTGTGATGGACTGCCTGTTTGTGCAATTGATGTTATGGGGCAAACAGCAGGGCTATCAATGGTTCGATCTCGGCATGGCTCCCTTGTCAGGCCTGGCCCCCCGCCAACTCTCGCCGCTGTGGAGCCGTATCGGCGGCTTGATCTATGATCGCGGCGAGGCATTCTACAATTTCAACGGCCTGCGGGCCTGGAAAAGTAAGTTCCAACCGGTATGGCAACCGCGCTACCTCGCTATCTCAAAAGCCTGGGACTTGCCCGCTGTCATTCTCGATATCACCACACTCATCGGCAAGCCGTCGTTGCGCCCACGCAAACCGCCCGCAGGCGAGCCGCCCAATACTGTCCGCTTAGCTGACACTGGAAAGGACAGGAAGAATGGCGGCGGGCAGGATGCCCGCACCACCGTGGACCGGGCATCCTGCCCGGAGCCGTCTTTTGCTAAACCATGTGCTAATCTAACAGTATTGGGAGAGCCGCCAACCAACCACCCCGACGCGAATCCCCCACCTCCCCCCTCACCATGAGTGCTTCCAAATGGCGCTGGCTGCGGCGCGTGCTCTTAGCTATCCAACTATTGCTGTTGCTGCCGATCGGCTGGTTCATCTATCACCTGCTGATGCCCCGCAACTACTCCAGCACCGAGGCGGAGGTGCTGCCACTTAATCTAACCACCGGCACGTTCCAAACAACCTACTACGCCGCAGCCAACCCCAGGGGCGTTCTCATCGTCGCCACCGGTGATGGCGGCTGGTCCGGGCAATGGGAGGAGCCCATGGCACGGCACGCCGCCGCCGCCGGCTATGCAGTGGGCGGCTGGGATTGCCGAAACTTTGCCAACACCCGCTCTTTCAACCAGGCACAGCTGGTGGAGGCGTTCAATGCCGCCGCGACTGCCGTGCGCCAACGCGCCCAACTCCCCGCCACCTGCCCGGTCTGGTACACCGGCTGGTCCACCGGCGCCGAATGGGCGCTGGCCGCCGCCGCCAGCCCGCAGCGCCAGCCCCATCTCATCGGCGTGCTGCCTGCCGCACCCGGCCAGCGCAGCCGTTATGGGATCAACCGCGAGGATTTGCTAGGCCTCCCGTCCACCGGACCCGGGTCATTCGCTCTGACGGAACTTGCCCCCGCACTGCACGGAATCCACGTCGCTCAGTTTTCCGCCGGGCTAGATCCGTTGGACGACGCCTCCTGGTTAGATACGCTCGGACCGCAGACCCCGCACAAGCTCATCCGCATTCCCGGCGTACTTCACGACATGGACGGCGCAGGCGAGCGCTTCCAAGCCGAATTCGACATGGCAATCCAATGGATGTTAGACACACCCTGCCAGCCGCAGGCGCTCTGATGCAAGCGCCGCAAGCCGCGCACAGCGGGGTCAGTCCCGCTTTTCAAGCATTCGGGCCCCGCTTCCACCACACCATGCTCGAAAAGCGGGACTGGTTCCATTGCCTGAGCGTGTACTTTTGATTCGTATCTCCCGCAATCTTGGCGCTAGGCTTTTCCGCATGCCACCCCCACCACGCCGACCCTTTCGCAAGCCACCGCAATCCGGCCCGCAATCCGGCCCCCAAGCCACCGGCAAGCCACCCGCAGTGCAGCGCGAGCAGGGGTGGGATCCGGTGGCCGCGTGGTATGACAAGCTAGTGGGGGACAGCGGCTCGGATTACCACCGCCAGGTCATATTGCCAGCCACCCTTCGACTGTTAGACCCACGGCCCGGCGAAGCCATTATTGACGTATGCTGTGGCCAGGGTGTGCTGCTCAAACCGTTATTGGAGTTGGGAGTTGGCAAAGTCATTGGGATCGATGCCAGCCCGCGCTTAATTGCTGCGGCTAAGGCGCGCTATGGCATGGAGCGGCGGGTGCAGCTCATCACCGCAGATGCGTGTGCGCCGGGAGCATGGGCCGATGGCCGCCAAGATGCGGCCACTTGTGTGATGGCGGTGCATGACGTGGCCGATGCGGTGGCGTTGTTTGCTAATATGGCCCGGGCGCTCAAGCCGGGGGGGCGGGCGGTGGTGGTGCTAATGCACCCGTGTTTCCGGATTCCGCGGCAAAGCCACTGGGGCTGGGATGCAGAGCACAAAATCCAATACCGGCGGCTGGACGCCTACGCATCGGCGGGAGCCATTTCTATCACCACGCATCCGGGCAAAGCGAGCGGCGAGCAGACAACTTTTCATCATCGTCCGCTGGGCGAGTTGCTCAGGGCCATTGGCCAAGGTGGGCTCGCTGTGACCGCCTGCGAGGAACTCTACAGCCACCGCCGCTCGCAAACCGGTGGCCCGTTCAGCATGGCGGAGCACCGCGCAGCCCAGGAGTTTCCCTTGTTCCTCGCCCTCACGGCGCGATCCTGAAAGAAACCGATCGCAAGTGGCACTCATGGCTTCGAGCCCATCGAGCTGCGACTTGTGGGCAAGAATGTCTAGCAGCGTAGGGAGACGCGGCAAACACAGCCTGCGACCGGAGGCTCGCAGCTACGGCATCGGCATGCCACGGCCGCGCCCCGATGCCAGCCAAAAGCGGAAGCGCATATCCGGTGAGAGAATCGCCACAGCGCGGCCGTACACTTCATCCAGCCCCGATTCACCATGCCTTTGTTTCCAGTGATGCCAACCCGGTTTACCTCTGCCCCCCAGGCGCGCCCAGCCAAGGGATCTCCGTGTGCCGTAAACCCAATAAGGAAAGGCCAGCCATGTCTGTGATGGTCTCGCCAGGCATTGCCACCGACCCCATTACGATGAGTCACTCCCAAGAGGCCGCAGAGATGCGCGACAGGTCCCGCCCCCTGATCCACTTGGAAAACATCACCAAAACCTATCATCTAGGCGAGGTCGATGTTCCGGTGCTCAAGGGCGTCTCCCTGAGCATCGCCCGCGGCGAAATGGTCGCCTTGATGGGTGCCTCGGGTTCCGGCAAAACCACCCTCATGAATATTCTTGGCTGCCTCGACCGGCCAAGCTCGGGCGAATTCTGGCTCGACGGCCAAGAAATGAGCGGCCTGTCGCCGGATCAGCGGGCCTTGGTGCGCACCAGCAAACTGGGCTTCGTTTTCCAAAGCTTCAACCTACTGCCCCGCACCTCGGCCATCAACAATGTGCTCATGCCGCTGGACTACGCCGTTGACCGCCACGCCCGCAGCGAGGCCCACGGGTTGGCCCACTCCCTGCTCAAGCAAGTCGGCCTTGCCGAGCGCATGCACCATAAATCGTCGCAAATGTCCGGCGGCCAACAACAGCGCGTCGCCATCGCCCGGGCGCTGGTGAATCGGCCAACCCTGCTGCTGGCCGACGAGCCGACCGGCAACCTGGATTCGCGCGTCGGTGACGAAATTTTGCGGATGTTTCAGCGCCTGCATGCCGAGGGCATCACGGTCATTCTGGTGACTCACGACCCCAAGGTGGCCAGTTACGCTGACCGGACGATTCGGATGGCCGACGGGCTCATCGAGGAAGACAGTCCAAGTTCTGCACGCAGTGGCGGCGCCCACCGCAGCGCCACAAGCTATCCCCTGCCTTCCAGCCAACCGGAATTCAACCACGCCGCGCTAGCCGCGACCGGCGCCGGCGCGCCGCCCGCCCCGCCGAATAGCCCGCCGTTGCCAACCACTAGCGCCTGGCTGCCGCCGACCTTGCGCACGGCTTTGAACAACCTGCGACGGCACAAGATGCGCTCGACCCTCACCGTGCTGGGCGTGATCATCGGGGTGGCGGCCGTCATTGCCATGCGTGAAATCGGCGAGGGCTCCAAGGTGGCGATTGGTAAAACCATCGCCAGCATGGGGGCGAGCAAGATCCCCATCTTCCCCGCTGCCGTCAACAACGGCGGCGTGAGTCAGGGAGCCGGCACCTTTCAATCGCTCAAACCTGGCGACGTTGAGGCCATCGCCCGCCAGTGCCCGGCCGTCACCGTCGTCGCGCCATTAGTCTGGGCCCAGGCGCAGGCGGTTTACGGCCATCGCAACTGGTCGCCGCAGCGCCTCACAGGCAGCACGCCGGGCTATCTAGCGACGCGGGATTGGGATGTTGAAGAAGGCGAGTGCTTCACCGAGGCGGATGTGAGTTCGCGTAACGGCGTCTGTGTGATCGGCAGCACCGTGCGCCGCGAACTCTTTGAGGACGAATCGCCCGTCGGCAAAACCATCCGTATCCGCAACGTCCCATTCCGGATCGTCGGAGTCTTGGCCAGCCGCGGCGCCGATATGATGGGCCAAGACCAGGACGACCTGATCGTCGCCCCGTGGACGACAGTGAAATTCCGCGTCAACGGCCAGAGCGCCGCACCGGCCAAGGCCGCCGATGTAGCTCGTCCCACCCACAATCTCTATCCGGCTGGCTCCCCGCTCTATCCGCCAGTTTCGACCACCCAAGTGGTCAACCGGCCGCAACCAGTAGGCCAAACCAACATCGATATGATTCAGGCGAAGGCAGCCAACACAGCACTGGTGCCGGTGGCCATCAAGCAAATTGCGGCCATCTTGCGCGAGCGTCACCACCTGGGCGAAGGCGATAGTGATGACTTCAACATTCTTGATATGACGGAAATTGCCCGCGCCTCGTCGCGCAGCTCCGAGCTCATGAGCACCTTGCTGCTGGTGGTGGCCACCATTTCACTCGCCGTGGGCGGCGTGGGCATCATGAACATCATGCTCGTTTCGGTCACTGAGCGCACCCGCGAGATCGGCCTGCGGATGGCCGTGGGAGCCCGCCGCCATCACATCCTGCGGCAGTTTTTGTTGGAGGCATTCTTGTTATGTCTGGCCGGCGGCGTACTCGGCATTCTGGTTGGCCGCGGCACTTCCATTCTGGTCCGTGAGTTCCAGCATTGGACCACCGAAATCTCCATCCCCGCCATCGTCATCTCCGTCGCGGTGTCTGGCGGCGTCGGTATCGTCTTCGGGTTTTACCCCGCATGGAAGGCCTCGCGGCTCGATCCCATCGAAGCCCTGCGCCACGACTAGGCAGAAAATTGATGCTCGGATTTGAAATTCTGGAAAACCATCCTACGATGCCGCCGACATGGCTGACGGAACAAAGAAACACATCCTAATTGTCGGGGCTGGGCCAGGGGGCCTCACTGCCGGAATGCTACTTGCCCACCGCGGTTTCCGCGTCACTATTGTGGAAAAGACCGACCGGGTCGGCGGACGCAATTCCGAACTGGATGTGGATGGATTTTCTTTCGACCTCGGCCCGACTTTTCTCCACCAAAAATTCTGCTTGGACGAAATCTTCGCCGAAACTGGCAGCAAGAGCGAGGACCACCTTGAATTTGTCGATCTCAACCCGATGACCCGGCTCAGTTGGGGCGATACGGCACTCCATACTTATAGCGACACCGCTAAAATGGCCGCCGAGATTGAGCGGGTATTTCCCGGCAGCAGCGGCGGATTCAAGCGCTACATGAGCGACCACGCGGTCAAATTCCGCAAAATCTATCCATGCCTTCAGTATTCCTATCAGACGCTCAGTGCGTTTTTGCGGCCGAGCCTGCTGCGCGCGCTGCCCCACGTGCTGACTACCCGCAGTGTGCACGATGTGCTGGGGGATTACTTCGATGAGGAACGGCTGAAGCTCGCCTTCACCTTCCAGGCGAAATATCTGGGCATGTCGCCATGGCACTGCCCGGCCTTATTCAGCATTCTGTCGTTCACGGAGTACCGTTACGGCGTCTATCACGTTCAAGGTGGCTTGAACCGGATTTCGCAAGCGATGGCCAAGGAGTTTGAAAAACTCGGCGGCGAACTTCGGCTCGAGTCGCCGGTCAAGCAACTGCTCTTCAGCGGTCGCAACCTGACAGGCGCGGAGTTGGAAAACGGTGAGCGGCTCACCGCCGATGCGGTGGTGGTCAATGCCGACTATGGCCACGCTGCCACTCGCTTGTTCGGCAAACACAACATCTCCGAGAAGAAGATGCGCACCCGCAAGTTCTCATGCTCGACTTTCATGCTCTATCTCGGGATAGACAAAATCTACGAAAACGAGCCGCACCATCATATCATGTTCGCAGATGACTACCGGCAGAACGTCGCAGACATCCAGGGTGAACGTCTGATTTCTGATGACATGTCGGTGTATGTGCGGAACTCTTGCGTCACCGATCCACACGTGGCCCCCGCCGGCAAGTCAGGTCTCTACGTGCTCGTTCCAACGATCAACTCGAGGCATGGATTCGATTGGGAAAGCCATAAGGAGGAATATGCGGACAAGGTGCTCAGACGCATCGAACAACGCACTGGAATGAAGGACCTGCGCAGCCGGATCATTGCGCAACGCATCGTCACGCCCGACGATTGGCAGAGCTCCTCGATCTTCATGGGGGCCACGTTCAATCTTTCCCACACGCTCACCCAGATGCTCTACATGCGGCCACACAACCGCTATCAAGGATTCAATAACTGTTATCTCGTCGGCGGCGGCACCCACCCGGGCAGCGGCCTGCCGACCATCTACGAGTCCGGCCGCATCAGCGCCAATCTGATCTGCAAGCAGTTCGGCATGCCCTACCAAGCGGTCGATCTCGCCTCCGACTATTTGCGTGACGCGTGACGTGTGATACGCACCAGTGGGGCGAGCTTGACCCGGTAGGTGATGATTTGTCCTCCAAATATCTGCTATTCCAAGGGACTGGTGATTTCAAAGCCGATGTCCGCCGGGGTGATTTTCTCCAGGTTCGCGGGCGAGGAAAAGAATGCCCACGCCTCGTCCAGACTGATGGGCAGGGCTTGTTGTTGTTCAAGGGTGTGGAGTTTCATGGAGGGGGACTGGATTTGTGGATGATGTGTTATGAATCTTCTCTGCGCGGAGGGATATTTCACGGATCAAGCCGCTGAAAATCAGCGCATGTATCGGATAGAGCAGGTACCAATAGAGCCAACCCATCAAGCCTTTAGGTGCGTAGAAAGCCGTCTGCGAAAGCAGGGTATCACCGTCGTCGAGCGCATGCGCTTGAAACTGCAGCCACGCTTGTCCAGGGACTTTCATCTCAGCGCGCAGCCTCAGCAGGCGGCCTGGCTCGATCGCCTCCACCCGCCAGAAGTCCAAGGCGTCGCCAACACGCAATTGGTCCGGGTCGCGGCGTCCGCTGCGCATTCCCACGCCGCCGAGTATGCGGTCCACCCAACCGCGGATCCGCCACGCCCAATCCATGAAAAGCCAGCCGCGCTGACCTCCCAACCCACTGCAAACCGCATGAACGTCGGCCGGCGATGCGGCTACCTGTCGCTGACGGCGCTCGCGGATGATGCCCTCTTGAGTGGTTAGGATAACGGACTGCACACCACCGTGGGTTGTACTCAAGGCATCGCTCCAACTCGTTTCGATAGGGCTTGCCTCGAGCACAGCCAGCGCGCGCTCCACTGATGTCCGGTAGTTGACGGGATCGATGTTTGGAAACAATTGCCGCGCAGACCAATCACGCACGATGTTTTCATTGCGCAGCCCTTCAATAAGCGGCCGGGCGATAACTGATGGGATGGGAGTGATGAGATTCACCCACAAGGATGAAAGCCGTGGTGTTAAGAGAGGAACCGCAAGCAACCAGCGCCTCAGCCCGCGAACCTCAGCATAGATTTGCATCATTTCACCGTAGGAAATCCCCTCCGAGCCTCCGATTTCGATGATTCTTCCGCTGCTGTCAGGGACGTTGATAGCTGCCACAAGATAATCCAACACCTCGCGAATGCCGATAGGCTGGGTGCGGGTGTAAACCCATCGAGGACAAATCATCACCGGCACGCGCTCGGTCAAATAACGGATCATTTCGAAGGAAACGCTGCCGGACCCGACGATCACACCCGCACGGAATTCTGTGACTGGCACACCCGCAAGGCGTAAGGAATCCCCGGTTTGCTGGCGCGATCGCAGGTGTTCAGAGAGATTCGGTGAGGCTACCCCCAGACCGCCGAGGTAGATAATACGACTGACTCCGGCGGCGCGCGCAGCCAAGCCAAAATTGGCAGCTGCAGTGAGGTCCTGTTGAAGAAAGTTAGAGCCGCCACCGAGACTGTGCACCAGATAATATGCAATCTCCACCCCCTGCATGGCCGCCACCAAACTGTCGGCCAGGAATACATCGCCCACCACGATTTCCACCTCATTGTGCCAAGAGCGGCCTTGCAAACGATCTGCATCTCGCACCAGACAACGAACACGATTTCCCGCAGTGAGAAGGCGCGGAACAAGGCGGCCGCCAATATAACCGGTGGCTCCCGTCACCAGAATTAAATCATTGTTAGATTTATTCATGGGATGGGGCGGGCTTGCATCCGAGAAAGCAGCTGGCGCAGGCGGAGGCGATTGTAGCGTTGGGCAATGATGCATGGCAAGTTGGCAAGGATGGCATAACCAATGATCACCAGATTACCCCACCACGGGTTCCACAAGCAAAAGATTGGAACAAACAACAACGCGCAACCATGGCATAACTCACCACGGCGGGTTTCCAGAATGAATCGTTCTAGATATGCAGCATCCGTCGCGAGCAATGCGTTCTTGGTAAAACCACCGCCGATCCAGCGGGCACCATCCGGCAGACGGTCCTTCCAATGCTTGACGCCCAACCAACGCTGGTAAAACACGCGTGTTTCGAGGCGAAATCCGCGATCCGGCGCATCGAACCATGCCGCGGGCATGCGGGTAAAACCCAATGCCAGAGCCAACTGGATAATCGGCCAGAGCGTGACGTTGAGGATCGCGATCCAAATCATCGGCAGTTCAATCGGCATGAATCACCCGGCCTTTCCATGTCACATTTTTCCCCGATCTGATGACCGACCATCCAAACAAGCCGAAGAAAAACACCAGAGGTATAGGATAGAGCAGCAGCAGCAAACCGCCGAAGTTTCCCAACTTCCTGCCGATCCAGGCGACCTGCAACAAGCACAAAACGCAGGCGGGGCCCCACAGGAACCAATCGCCAGTTAGAAATCCGGCTTGTGGTGCCAGTAGCAGCCCGGTCATCCATGCGCTGACCAGCAGCAGGGTGGCGGTGGGTGTGCCACCAGCGCCCGCGGCAAACCCCTTGGTCCAGCCCTGGACCAATTCCCGCAATCCCGCCGGATACATGCGGAAGCTAACCAGCCCCTTTCCTGTTAGGCTTCGCAGCGGGATGCCCGCCGCCCGGAAATGCTCCGCCAGACGGAAATTTTCGAGTATGTATCCGCGCACCGCCTCATGCCCGCCCACCTGTTGATAGTGATGTCTGCTGACCAACAGGAACTGGCCGGCCAAGCCGCAGGGCACAGTGCCTGCGGTCATGCACAGGTTGAAGAACAACGAAAGATTCTCATAGGTTTGTCGAACCGCATGATAGGGCACGACGCAGAGAGCGCCGCCGTGTGGAATGGTTAGGAGGTGTTGGAGAGCGGCTGGTTCCAGCCAAGTATCCGCATCCATGAACAACAACCGGTCCCCCTGCGCCGCCAGTGCACCTTGATGGCATGCCCAGGTTTTTCCGCGCCAGCCATCGGGCAGCGGCTGTGATGGGATGACGGTGGCTCCCATGGCATGCGCAACGTCGGCGGTCTTATCGCTGGATCCATCATCCACCACAAGGATTTCGCTGGGCATGAGCGATTGCTTGGCGATGGATTGCAGCAGTTTGGGGAGATTGTGCGCCTCATTGCGCGCCGGGATGATGATGCTGGTTGCCAGCGGCGTGTGAGTGAGCGGAGTGAGGGTCGGCTGGCGCAAACGCGCGGCGAGAATCCATCCGCCCATCCACAGTGCCAAGAAGACGAAGATCATTGGCGGTCCCATTTTACCACGGATTTTGCGACATTTTGGCCGCAGAGCACCACCATCGGCATGCCGCCACCGGGATTGACCGAGCCACCCACGAAGAACAGATTGGGATATTTCGTGCTTTGTTTGGGTGCCTTGAACGCGAGGTTCTTGAACCGGTCACTAACGACTCCGTAGATGGATCCCTTGTTGGAATAATACTGGTCGCGGATGTCCAGAGGGGTCCAGCAATGCTCGAAGACAACGTGCTTGCGCAAATCCGTCAGCCCCATGCGTTCGAGCTTATCGATGACCCGCTCCTTGAAGACCATGTAATCATCGCGGGTGAGCGGCTGTTCGTCATCGATGTGCGGGATGTGAGGTAGAATTTTCAGTCCGTCACAGCCCTCAGGAGCCACGGTGGGATCGGTTCTGGAGGCTGCTACCAGATAGATCGTGGGATCTGGCGGGAGCTGGCGCTTGCGGAAGACCGTGTGGAAATGCTCGCGCTGGTGCGCGGAGAAAAAGAAGTTGTGATGGGCGAGTTGGGGGTATTTGCGGTCCAATGCGAGTTCGAGCACGAGACCGGAACACGATGGCTCAAACTTTTCGAGTCCTTTCATCAACTCGTCATCCTCCTGCAGCAGTTTTTCATAAGCCGGAATGACTTCCATGTTGGAGACAATGATGTCTGCGCTGTGGCGGCTGCCATCTTTGGTCACAATGCCGGTGACGCGCCCATCGAGCTTGGTTACCTCCACGACCTCGCTGTTGAGGCAGACGTTCACGCCGAGTTCGTCCATCAGGCGCTGCAATCCCAGGGCGATATGATACAAGCCGCCGTCCACATACCAGAGGTCATAACGGAACTGAATGGTGGCCATGCAGTTCATGAAGGCCGGTGAGTGATACGGCGAGGATCCAACGTACTTGATGAAGTAATCGAAGATGTCCTGCATGTGGCGCGTCTTCAAATAGCGTTTCATCCCACCGTGCATGCTGCGAAATAAGTCAAACTTGAGAAAATTCGCCAGCCCGTAAAATTTCCTGAAGCCCGCCGATGTGTCGAGTCCCTGCTCGAAATAGCCGGCGTTGACCAAGTCGTAGAGGTCGGCTGAATACTTGAGGAAACGCCGGACGTTTTCCGGATCTTCGCCCACCTTGCGAGCTTGCTCGGCCATCCGCTCCGGGTCTGGATCCAGGTCCACCACCTTGCCATCCTCGAAAAAGTTGCGCCAATGCGGGCGCACCGTCCGGATCGGGATATAGTCGCACATTTTGCGACCGGAGCGTGTGAAAAGGCGCTCGAAGATGTGAGGCAGGGTGAGAATGGATGGACCAAGGTCAAAGGTATAACCCTGTTGCTTGAGCACGTTGAGCTTGCCACCTATCTGCGGGTTTTTCTCGTGAATCGTGACCTGATATCCTTCCTGGGCCAGCGAGATAGCTGCAGACAAGCCCCCGAGACCGGAGCCGATGACAATGACGGTTTTGGCAATCATAAGTTGACCGGAGTGGCGGCCGGCGGCACGGTAGCACATCGATCATATGAATTTCAAGGCCATCATTGCACGTCAGCGGGAGTTTTTCCAATCCGGAGCGACCCGTGCGCCAGAGTTCCGGCGTGCCCAGCTTTTGAAATTGGCTGAATTGTTAGAATCTCACGAGGCAAAATTACTCGCTGCGCTGCACGCGGATTTGCGGAAAAGCGCCCACGATGCCTATGCCTCGGAAATTGGATTTGTGCATGGTGAGATCCGTTACGCGCTGCGGCATCTGGCATCGTGGATGAAGCCGCAGCGGCGGCGTTCTCCCATGTTGGGATGGCCAGCGAGCAGTTACATTCACCCGCAACCCTATGGCTTGGCCTTGATCATCGGGGCTTGGAATTACCCGCTGCAACTCCTCCTCTCGCCACTGGTTGGAGCGATCGCCGCCGGCAACTGTGCCATCCTCAAACCCTCCGAATTTGCACCGCAAACGGCGGAGGCCCTCGAGCAAATGATCCGCTCAGGCTATCCAGAGGCTTATCTAACCATTATACAAGGTGAGCGAGAGACCGCCGACATGTTGCTGAGAGAGAAATTCGACAGCATTTTCTTTACCGGCGGCACGGCGACCGGGCGTGACGTGATGGCGGCGGCCGCGCGCCACCTAACACCCGTGACGTTGGAACTGGGTGGCAAGTGCCCGTGCATAGTTTGCCATGATGCCCCCGTGGAAACCACCGCGCGGCGCATCGTGTGGGGGAAATTCATGAATGCCGGCCAGACCTGTGTTGCGCCGGATCACGTCTGGGTGGATCAACGGATCGCGGCTGAGTTGTTAGAAGAAATGAAGAAAGTCCTAGCGGAGTTTTATGGTGAGCATCCCCAACAAAGCCCTGACTATGGCAGGATCGTCAACCCCAGGCATTTGGCGCGCTTGGCGGAGTATCTCAAGCAGGGCAGCATCGTCTGCGGCGGCGAGTGCGATCCCGCTGATCTCTATCTGGCACCCACTATTCTAACCGATGTGCAGTGGACTTCCCCGGTCATGACGGAAGAGATCTTCGGGCCGGTGCTGCCGGTGATCGAGTTTGGTGATATCGGCGGAGTTTTGGCCAAGCTTCGCGACCAGCCCAAGCCGCTCGCGCTGTACCTTTTCACCCGCGACGGGGCCTTGCAGGAGCGAGTGCTGGCCGAAACCCAGTCCGGTGGCGTCTGCATCAACGATACGATCCTGCACATCCTCGGCCACGACTTGCCATTCGGCGGAGTGGGCGAGAGCGGCATGGGCCAATATCACGGCCGCGCTAGCTTCGATGGCTTCTCCCACCGGCGCGTGGTCATGCGCAGGCCGTTTGCGCTGGACTCCGGATCGCGCTACCCACCTCCCGGGCTGTCGTTTGCAGGGTTCAAACGGCTGCTGCGATTTTTGGGGTGAGGCGGGGGTGGCACGATGAATCGCCCCCGAATCACTTGATCGTGGGTTGGCGCGCGATCGGAGCCATGCGGGCACCGCGGCTCATGCCAAGTCGCGCACCTGCACCTGTGCCCACCAACTCTTGAAGGTGTCCACAAACGCCTCGTGTTGCGGATGCACCTGATAGGCATCGTGCTCCGCCACATCGGCAAACTGCATCGTCAGCGCGTAGTCCCACGACTGGTCGATGACTGGCCGCGGCATCACCGCTGCCGGCAGCGCCCAGCGCCCCCCGCCCACTAGCTCGATATCAAACAGCGAGGCGAGCCCCTGCTCAAACACGGCGCGGTCCGCCGCACTCTTGCATTCGTCCTTTAACCAAAAATACACATGATGTTCCATGCCCCGAGCCTCATCCAGACCCGCACCGTTCGCAAGCCCATTTCCTGGAGCGCTCAGCCTCAGACCCAAGACGCAAGACTTGAAGACCCAAGCGGGAAAATTCGATCTGACGACATCACCTTTGGCCTTTCAAGGTCGCTAGAGCAGCCGGCACTTTAAATTTGACAGAAATATGTCAAATGCTAGTTTTCCTTCATGCAAACCACCCTACGCATAGATGACCGGCTGTACCGGGAGGCCAAGGCCGAGGCCGCGCGGTCCGGCCTGAGTCTGACCCGATTTCTGGAGGAGGGTCTGCGGTTGCGTCTGGAAAAACAGCCACTGGAATCGCCCACGCCGCATACCTTCCGGACGTACGCCACCGCAACGCCCGATGCCAGATCCTGGGAGGAACTGCGACACATTGCCGACGACGAGCAGCAGACCCATGATCTTGCCAAGCTCGGAATCCCCCACCGCAACCCGTGATGGCATTGTTCCTCCCCGATGCGAACGTCCTGATCCATGCGCTGCGCAAGGATGCAGTGGAGCATGCGGTATGCCGGCAGTGGCTAACGAAAACAGCCGTCGCGGGCGATGCCATCGGCCTGTGCGAACTGGTCGAAGCCGCGCTGCTGCGCATCCCCACCCTGCCCAAACTGCAACTCGTGCCGATGGCCGAGGTGCTGGGATTCTGGCAAGAGGATTTATGGACCTATCCGGGAACCCGCCGCCTCGCCGCGGGTTCCCGCCACACCAGCCTGTTTGCCGGTTTCATCACCAGCCTCAAGCTGTGTGGCAACGATATCAACGACGCTTGGCTCGCGGCTATCGCCATCGAGCATCGTGCCACGCTGGTAAGCACCGATGAGGGATTCGGCCGTTTCCCAGGCCTGCGCTGGAGCAACCCGCTGCGCTAGTTACGTATCTACTGCACAGCCGCTGCACGCACAACCCTCCAGACTAACTTGGCCCGGATGCGGCCCGTTAAGGAGCGACGACTTTATTGTCGTTGTGCGGAAGAACCGTCCATGAGCCGAGCCGCCGGCACTTACTCATGGGCCGCCCTTCCGCTACCACCACAGGAATGTGGTGGCTCCTTACTTACTCCTCGCGCCCCCCCATCGGGTTCTGGCGCTAAAATCTGAGACTGCGCTTACGCCCCCTCCGGATTT
>Ga0114962_10001049_pt1 | contig 23993 bp, 35 predicted proteins | sample C_130820_MF_Meta_FD_87017 | JGI IMG/M metagenome (GOLD analysis project Ga0114962, IMG submission 87017) | Freshwater microbial communities from Lake Croche, Canada to study carbon cycling - C_130820_MF_MetaG | ecosystem: Environmental > Aquatic > Freshwater > Lake | place: Lake Croche, Canada... | reverse complement strand
CCATAGCTGCTTTAGCAAAAGATTTACTTTCCCAAACATAATCTTCTTTAGGAAACCACTCAGATAACTGAGGGAAGTCATAATAACTCAAAGAGAATTTACCCTTCATTGACTTCAATGAAGTTGCTAACCTTTCATGTGTTTCTATACCAAATGAATGGTTAGCATAGTAATCTTCTGTTTTATAATATGGAGGATCACAGTAGAAGTAAGTAGTTGGTGAATCATACTTCTTAATAACATCCTCAAAGTCCATGTTCTCAACAACATCAATCTTATCAAAATAAGCTTGCCATTTTGGATTAGTCAACTTATTCCTAAAAGAATCAAACTTAGAAGTATATTTACCCTTTAAATCAATGAACTTACTCTTCGACGGGTTTGTACCTGACCAAACTTGAGTGAGTATATAAGCATACTTATAAGCGGTTTCATAGTCTGGTTCAGATAAATTAACTTTAAAATTAGGGTCGAATATTTCCTTTTGATATTGAGAAAATAGGTCAGCTCTTTGAGAAGGTATTTTCTGAATAATATCAGCAAATGTTTTATAGTTTCTAACACAATTAAATAGATTGACATTAAGGGGATTGAAGTCATTATAAACAACTTTTTTTAATTTAGGATAATTGGTTAATTCCATATTGAAGAATACCCAAAAAGCACCACTGAAGCTTTCTACATATGTTTCTATATCATTAGGTATATAATTCCTAATCCATTTACCTATTTTTGATTTACCACCAATATAACTAATCATAACTTTTCTCTTTTTTTTATTAATCATTATATTTATTTGACTTAGATAAGTTCTCAAACGCCCAAAGTGGTTGTAAATTTTCTAAGCAATTAACAATTGAGATATCCTCATCATTTTCAAAAGAAGACAATGGTTTGATATGGTCTATATGCCATTCACCGTAATTTTCCCAAGACATACCATCTCTAAAAAGAGATTCTATATGAATTTTCAAATCATTAGCAGAGTATCCCAACATTTCTATAGTAGATGATGATTTTTTTGTTCCTAATCTTTTTAATGAATTGGTTAGTATAGTCCTCCAAGCATAAATATGAGGATTTTTCTGTCTATGTTTTTTAATATATTCTTTTCTATATTCTTTATAAGAATCAGTTTGTCTCTTAGATTTATAATAATCTGTATAATAATCAAGTTTTTTAATCCTATTATTCCTTGATTTCTCTTTTAAATTTTTTGAGTTTTTTTGATAATATTTCTTTTTAGATTTTTTTCCATTCTCGGACCTACTCCACTCTTTATTAAGAAGAGATATTTTATCTTTATTTTCTTCTCTATATTTTTTATTATATTTGAGATATCTCTTATCCGTATTCCTCTTATTTCTGGTTTTTTCGGATATATTTGATTTCACATAATATTCTCTATCTTTCTCTTTTCTACAAGATTTGCACTGACTTCTAAATCCATCTTTTGAATTTTTATGTTTATGGAAGTTATCATATGTTAGATTTAATTTACATTTACTACAAATTTTCATAAACTAACTTTTTTTATGTTATATATTAAAAAAGTTAGTCTTCCTTTAAGTAAAGTTTATTAAAAAGTTGTAAAATATCCATAGATCCCTCTCTTCTAAAAAACTCCATAAATCTTCCATCTGGAAATTTACTATTTCTCCAACCAGATGCTACAGGTTTAGAAACACCAAAATAATCATGAAGTCTTTTATTATATTTCTTTTTGATATAAAATTCTATAAAATCTATATCTGGTTCACTCAACATTTATTTATATTTACATTTTTATTGCAGCAAACAGATGATTTGGACATCCGAATTTTCTGCTACCTCTACAAGAGGTTAAGACTAGCATTGCTAATATAGCAATAGTTAAAATCTTCTTCATATTATACTTATTTTTTTATCATAGTTTAACACCCAACACCGGGTATTCTTCTATCTATTTCATCCGGTTCTGCAATTGGTCTAAGTATACCAGACCTTCTAGTATTAAGTTCAAACCAAACTGAAAATATACCGGGCTTACCGATAGATTTCCAATCCTTCAATCTTTCCATTACAAGATCAGGGTTATCACTAACTATGTAACGTCCGTTACTTTTTGATCTTGCAACATCCCAAACATCTCTTACGTCCTCGTCAGTCCAACTCATTTTGTCTCGGCTTTAAGTTCGTTAATACGATCTCTAAGTTGAGATGCAATCTCATACTCTTCGTTCTCAAGAGCTTTATCAAGCATCTTCTCAAGATTCTCAACAGTTACACCCTGAGAGTAATCACGCTCACGATGATTAGTTTCATACTGATCATCAGAGATTGAACCATCATCGTCCATCTCTATACCATATAGTTTCAATACTTCCTTGTTACAGAATATTTGACACTTATATAGTAAAGCAAGAGCGATTGCATCACCAATACCACACTCTATTTCAAACTCATCTACCATATTAGATAGTATAACTTTTGTATGGAATACACCTTCAAGGAAGTTAGTTATATGTACTTGCTGAACATCCGCTCCGAGAGCGTCAGTCATCTTTTTAAAGACATCGTGAGTAAGAGGTCGTTTAGGATCAAGACCTTGCATTTTCATTTCAATATACAAGGCTTCAGTTGGTTTGATTATTACGGGAAGTTTCAGGTTACCCTTTGTTTCACCAAGCACAATACAGAAAGATCCTGCTTGTGTAGCACTATATGATAAACCGATTATTCGTAGTTCTATTTTCTTCATATGATTTTTATTAACAAATATAAGAAAGTTTTTTAACTTTCAAGAATTTTATCTATTACTTTATCCCTTAACATTTGGTCATAGTCAGTCCAATCTGTTTTTTGGAAATGGTGATTTATTTTATTAAATCCAGTTAGATTACCATGATTATGGTAATCAGTATCATAGATTACATATCTACTATGATTACCCAAGTCCTCCTCTGGTGTATATACTTTCAAATATACATATGATCCCTTTTTAGCAGTCCAGTTATATAACGGAGTAAAATCATTAACTACTAAATATAACTCAATGTCTTTTGGTATATAAACCCCTCTTTTATGGTCAAGGGTAAGACCTTTTAAATAATCACTCATTCAATAAACTATCTAATTTTCTACCTCTATATTCGGATAATGTGATAAACATTTTAGACTCATAATCAGTTATCTTCCCTGTACCGAAAGTGGCAAGTGTATTCTGCTTGACCGAAAAACACCGTTAGGTAACCACAAAGCTAAGCCACTACCTACTTGTCTTTAATGATATAGAAAACAACCTGTGTCTTTTTATCGGCTTTATCATACAAATCTTATGAAAAGCCAGAAAATAAATTTCGGCCCGGATTATGAATTATTTTTTGAGGAGATCAGGTGATGCTGTATATAGATCTCTCCATAATTACAGGTTAATTCTTCTCCTTGCTCTATATCGTGTATGGCAATTCCAAAATCGTCATTGAACGAAACATTAGGGAGGTCTGAATGGTTAATAAATCTTGTGTTGTCCACATCTAATGTGTACTCTCCATTTTTTTCTCTAACTCCATAATGGTCAAAAAATTCTTTTTGTATTTCGGTTAGTGCTTGGTAATCTTCTAAAGAAAAGGAGAGACAGAATATTTTATCTCTCTCCCATACTTTTGTTCCAGATTTTATCTGGTCCTTTGCAAATATACCTAAACCCTTTATTCCTGCCGACTTTAATTCCGTCCTAACTAATAGCATATCAAAGAATTCTTCTATCTAAATCCCAATTTTTTCTTTTTTACCTCTTCTGATTGGGGACCAGTCTCTAATCCTTTATTCCATGGAACTTGCATACCATTTTTACCTTTATTCCAAGGTTCTCTCCCCTTTAGTGCTTCTGATATTTTTTTACAAAAATCTTCACTCATTTTCAATCCTTTACACCAAGGGATTAATCCCTTGTTTCCAATTTTACATATTTCACCACTTTCATATTTTCTTTTAAGTGTTTCTGATATTTTATTTCTTGACTCCTCAGATAATATACCAGCACTTTGTCCGCCAGTTTTTAAATTATAATTAGAATAATCTTTAACCCACTCTTCATCTACATAGAACTTTTCTCTTTCAATAAGTTCTTCATAAGAAGAACAGAACTCCAATATTTCTCTTTTGAAGTTCTGTTTGCCATATTTTTCAATAGCGTTTAATAAAACCGTCCCACTTCCTAAATAACCATCCTCAATCTTAGATGTTTTATGAATTCCTCTGTATCTCTTTAAATTTACAATATTGGTTGTTTCGTATATAAAATAATAAATCATATACTATATATAAAAATAAGCAACCTCCCCTGTGGATTAATCCTTAAGCAGTAGGTCCGCCGCACTCGTGGCAGCGTGCGAATTTGGCTTCGCAAATACTCTGTAACCCATACCTCTAAGCATCGGTACATATATTTTATAAGAAAGGTTGGACTTGTTCTTAGCAATAGACTCACCCTCAACACCATTTGCTTTCTTAACTCTTCTTTCCTCAACTGGGTTGAAGTCTAGGTGTAAGTCTATCAACTTAAATTCCTCAACCTTTTCATGGTCAGTAAGTGGCATGTTTTCAACATCATCATGAGATATATGAGAATATTGACCGTTACATTTAGCAACGTGGAATTTATACTTCTTTCTTTCTATGATAGAAAGGTCTTTACGAACATAGTGTCCGTCAAGTTCTCTCTGTAAAAATTCACCGATACCTTGAACGTACTCAGCTTCCTTACGAAGTCTACCTTCGTTGTCTCTAATTTTAGTAACATTTTCTCGGAAAAATACAACGTGAGCACCATTTTTGATATCGGTGTTATACATCATAAGGGTAATAGCGTAGACGGTTTTTCTACGTCTTTGAATAGAGTCACAACCCAAACTAATAGTTACAGCTGGGTCTTTGGATACATACTCCTTAATATACTCTATAATATCTGGGATGAATTCACCTCCAAATTTCTTAAACCTTTTTCTTACGTCCATTTTACTTTTTATTTTACTAATCTATTGATCTGTTTCAATAACTTCGATAATTAATATCGATTTCTTTACTACATCTGGTGGTACAACCATAAACCCTGACTCAAGATACATTTCATATCCTCCCTCAGTGTAAAAGGTTTTTGACACTTCTATAAGACCAAGATACTGAGCTTCAGTTACATCCATAACTTCTGAGTCAAAAGAACCTAAGTCGTTTAATAACTTTAGTTTTATTTTCATAGAAATTATAGTTGTATATAACAAAAAAGTTCAAACCCCTCATGTGTTATGAGGGGTTTGAAACTTTCAGGATTACTTGTTACCTCCCGGTTTGTTAATACGTTTGATATTAACCAAGACATCCTTGAAGCTCTGCATGAACTTCTTAATCTTAGGGTCAGACACGTCAGGAACGTTGTCGAGAACGTGTAAGAGATAAGCTGTCAGTTCGTCAGCCCCGACCTTCTTCAAGAAGAGGGTCACGTTATCAAGTTGCTTTTCAGTCAACTTCTTGATATCGTACTCCTTGAGTGAGTTAATCAACTCGGAGTTTTTATCACGATTGTACTTCTCCAGTTCCTTCTCAACCTTCTTGAAGTTATCAAGAACGTCTTGAATCGTGATGTTAATCATTTCTTGACAGTACTGTAAGAAACGCTGTGCTCCGTTACCAACGTAACCGTGAGCGACCTCCTGAAGATAAGGTAAGAACTCACGAGGTGAAGCGTCTTTACCAAAGTTCTTCACGATGAAGTTTGACAACATAGTCCAAGAACGCGGAGTAGCGTATGCTTTGGTGTTCTCTGTTGCTGCTTGGTACAGCTTTTCAGGGTAACTCTTGATGTAAGAGGTAATCGTTCCGTGACAGTTGTCCTTAGCGAAGTTCTCAATCCACTCAGGTGCTCCAAGAGTGTGGTTGTAGTGAATGAGACGGTTGTTAAGAGCCGAGTCAAATTCTTCTACGTCCGTTCCGTCCTCGTCACCCAAGTTACCTGAACACATCATTAACACAGTGTCGTTGAACTTGAAGTTCGTACCGATTTGACGCTCAAGGAGAATCTGAAGAGCTGCGTTACGAACAGGGAGAGATGCACGGTTCAACTCTTCAAAGTGAATGATAGTTGGTCGTGAGTTTGCTTCAATAGCCCAACGTGGTACTACGAAGTCAAGACATTTAACATTACTACCATTAATGTCAACAGTAGAAACGTTAGGGTAAAGACCTACGTCAGTTTCGTCAACCATTGACAAACGTACGTCTTGGTAAATAAATCCCATCTTGTCAGCGATGGACTTAGCGATTGCTGATTTAGCAATACCCGGTTTGGACGTGATATACAATACGCCATACTTAGGCCACATTGTCATAAAGTAACGACGCTCACGGTCTGTTAATTCCGCCATACGTGAACGTATCTCCGTTGGCATTACGTCGAAGTTAGTGACCTTCGATAAGTCTATTAGATTTGGTGTCATATTCTTTTTTTCTGTTTGTTTTTACAAAGATAAGATGAAGTATTCGTTCTACGAAATTTTCTTGAAAATATTTTTAACTGTGATAGGGTAGGTCTGGACGCTTACCATCGATAAACTCCTGATTAACTTCTTTAATCTCAAGTATCTCTTTGGTATACTTCCTCATAAAGGTTTTGACCTCTGGGTCTTTAACATCAATACCCGGTGTGTCGAGTATTTTACACAAACCTATTTTCACATCTTCATCAGTCGTTGCTGACTCAATCTGAGATTTTATTTCTTCAAATTTTTCTACCATTTATATGTTTTTAATATTTTATAATCTTATTTGGTTGTAGAGATTATCCCTTGATAACCTCTACATTTTTCAGTGCTACGACTGGTTTAACTTCTTCTACCATAGTAGATACCGGTGTATCAAAACTTTTCAGTTTATCAATAGTACCCTTAGCGATAGAGAATGCTGATACAGCTTTGATAATCTTACCCTTGTCGTCGTCTTCGATTTCGTCAGACTCCTCAATCAAACGTGAGATTACTTCTCCCCACTTCTCAATCATATCGTTGTCGAAAGCGAAAGTGGTTTTTTCTTCAACTATATCCGAACCATACTTCTCAGTAAGTACTTCAGCACGTTCAGAGTTGATAGTGATATACTTATCAGAAGGTACGAACATAGTCTGTGCGATGTCGAGACCTTTCTTAGCTTCTATCATTACAGAACCAGGGTTACGACCTGTCTTCTCATACAGTTCTATCCATTTCTGTTTAGAAGTGTCCTTGATTTCGTCAGCGAGCATATCAGCTTTAGCTTTATCTCTTTTGAGATTATCTTGAAGCTTTTCAAGTGTCTGTATCTTGTCAAAGAAATCAGAGTCCTTTACCGATATTCTAACTTTAGAATCTTTCGGGTTTACCGTTTTAGCGACTGCTGTTTCTTTTGCTTTTTTGAATAAGTTAGCCATAGTTAGTTCTGTTTTGATTGTTTGTGTTTTGTTACACAAAGATACGAAACTTTTTTCTAACCACCAAATCTTTTTTTAGATATTATCGGGTATTTATCTCGTCCTTTGTTACACAAAGATACGAAACTTTTTGTTACCCACCAAATCTTTTTTTAAGTATTATAAGGGTATTTATCTCGTCCTTTGTTACACAAAGATACGATCTTTTTTTTAGATTTACCAAAATATTAAAAATCTTTTTGATTTCTTCCAACTTCAATCCGGGGGTCGAATTATCTATGATAAAGTCAGATCTTCTCTTTTTTTCTGAATCATCCTGTTGAGACTTCATACGAGTATCATATTCCTCTCTTGTAATATTATCACGTTTCATAGCACGTTCTAACCTAACCGAATACCAAACATCAACAAATATAATCCTATCCATTTTTTCACTCATACCACTCTCAAATAGAATAGCACTTTCCGCTAGTATAAATGGTTTGTCTTTATGTAAAGTACAGAAGTCTTCAAAATCTTTACGCACATAAGGATGACATATTTGATTTAACCTTTTTAACTTTTCCTCCCCACCCTCTACAAAAACAATCTTACGAACTTTATACTTATCAAGTAAACCATTGGTATAAACATCACCAAATTCAGCAATGAGTTGTTCTTTTAACTCCGGTATATTATTATTTACCCATTTAGCCCTTTCGTCACTATTGTAGACAGGAACTCCCAGTTCTGAGAACTGGGAGCTTATATATGATTTTCCCGACCCCATTAGACCTGTAATCCCTACTTTTAACATAATTTCCTTTTTTTAAAAATCATCTTCATATTCATCATCTTCTTCCTCTTCGAAATCATCGTCATCTTCTGAATATATATCTTCATAATCAAGATATTCTATGATATCATTCTTTTCAAATAATGAAGCCAAATCCTTTAACTCTTTGGGACTTAATCCAGAGTCTCTAATTTTAATAACGTCTTGTTCGACATTGGAAAAATATATTTTCCCATCTTCTTGTAGTTGTTCTAACTTATCCATAACCACTTCTACATTAGAACACTCATCTAAACTGTAATACTTACCTAACATAAATAGATTTTTTTTTACTATATATCTTTTAATTTTTTTGAAATTAATGTATTTGATAAAATCGGTTTCTTTTCCGAATCCTGAAACTTAGCAGCTATCCGAAGATTACCACCAATCAAAGCAACTGTAATGTAATCGTGTTCACCATTCCTAAACGTTGCATAAGTATCATGGATAATGATTGGTTCAATTTCTTTCTCAGGATCCCCTTCAAAGTTTTCGATGTCTTTAACAAACTCAAAAGTTTCGTTGTCATTATAATAACTTTTTTTCAAAAGTTTTAAAAATGGATCATTGATTTTAATAACCTCATTTTTTCTAACACCAAAAACATCTTTGTACTTAAACCCAATCGTGATATGAAAGTCTTGATTAGATAATCCATACTTCTTTCTAACCTCTTGTAGTTTATCAGAATTAACTACTATAAAGTAGGTACGATTACCATTTCTCTCAGCAGTACCTATCCCCATAAGTTTAAGATCGTCAAACTCATAATCAAAAATAGGTTCTAATGAACTTACAAACTTATCAACTCCCATTTCCTTAGAAACTCTAGTATAATCAGGTACATTAATAACTGTAATGTGATAATGACCATGATCACGATTCTGCTGGTACTTAACATACTCACCGTAATCCTCCCCCAATATTTCCTTAAGCTGATCCAAGAATGGTGAAACTGTATCTCGGTAAATATTAACACCGAGATAATTATTCCCCACTATATCCTTAATATATTCTAATCTAAACATCATAGCATTTTTTTAAAGTTTTCAATCTCTAGTCTTTTAATCTCATCACCCAAAGCTTTACCTGGCTTGAAACCTTGAGCCATTAGTTCTTCTGAACTTACAGATGGTTTGTACGTAAGGAAGGTATTGATTATATGTGAATCGATATTCTTAATCCTCATCCATTCTTTTATCTCCGCGTCAGTTATGTGACACTTTACTTTAGACCTGTAGTAATCAACTACATTAGTTTCATCAAGTTCTTCAAGTCTAACCAAGAATACAATCTTCCTTGCGATATCAATAGGTACTTTGTACTTATCTATCAACCTACGTTCCAAATCATTAGACCAAGCTTCAAGGTAAAACAAGTTAGCAAAATAACAAACAAAATCGTTACTATCAACAATTTCTGTGTTTATTTTAGAACCCGGAAATACCTCACCCCACATATCAAACTGGTTGAAAAAATTCAAGTAGTCTGAATAGTTCTTAGCTTGCTTCCAAGCTTTCTTTAGTTCGTCCCATATACGTTCTTGTGAGACATCATCTTTAGGACCAACTCCTTTTAGTCTATTGTCATTTTTAATAGACTGAGCTGTTTTTGACTCTATCTCACCACCGATTCTTGCTGCAAATCTAAATATTCTACATATTCTTAATCTGTCTTCCTTGAATCTTTGACTAGCATCACCAACCGCCCTAACTATTCCTTTTTTAATATCATCAACACCACCAACTAAATCAACGATTTGTTTATTTTTAATATCATAGAATAGGGAATTAATTGTTAGATCTCTTCTATTACAATCATCTTCAATTGTAGCATCCCCACCCATTTCAACTTTTTTATCATCTCCTTTAGTATCTCTACCACCAGAGACATCTCTTCTATAGGAAGCGATCTCATAACCTTCTGGCTCGTCTTTAGTATAAACTCTTAAAACTCCAAAGTTCTTTCCTTGTTCGTCAGAAACATTAAAGTCTTTTAATATTTTTTTTGATTCGTCCGGAAGGGCATTTGTTACCAAATCATAGTCTTTAGGTTTTATTCCTTGAATAAAATCTCTAACAGCACCACCTACTAAAAAAATATCTTTTCCAGCTTTTATATAAACACTCGATATATCTATAATATCATTTGGTAAGGGAATTTCAGTTGAAATTTTATTTTCAATAACAAAATCATTATATTTTTTTATATACTTACTCATTTATTTTATCTAAGATTATTTTATCAAGATTATTTTTGAATCTATAAATTTCATTCTCCCACAAATATAATGATTTCATTTCATTTTTTTGTAAATATTCAGTTTTTTTCTTATCTCTTTCTATATTTTTTAATTGTATCTCGTTAAGATTTTTAAAATATTCTTTGTTACCGTGCCAATAATCACCCTGACACTCAATTACAAAATTATAATCCATCAAGTAGAAGTCGAATATATATCTATCACATCTAAAGTTTTTTATATAATTGATATTTAATCTATCTAAAACGTCTCTAATTATAATTTCAATTTTTGTATCTTTTTTTGCTTTATTAGCAGCAAGTGATAAATCACCAACTATTTTATTTTTTTGATCCTCATCCAGTGATTCCCAAAATTTCTTTCTACTATTTGATTGTTTTAACCCAGCTAATAATAAAATATTATTTGTATATTTTGTTTCCCCTTTGTTCCACGGACTTTTTCCATACATTCCATTTTTTTCCCCAATCATAGATAATAACGAACCATCCCTAAACATACTTTTTCTAGTTTCGGATATTTTATTGGATGATTTTCTGACCCTTTCAGAATTTTCTTTTGTTAATCCATTATTTGAACCAACTCTCCCATACATTCCATTTTTTTTCCCTACGCTTAATCTAGATTTTATTTTGAATTTCTGATCTTTGGTATGTCTAAGTTTAAGTTTCTTTATTTTAAGTTTCAATGAACACATGGTTCTATGGATACTTTTTTATGAATTCATCATGAATTTCAGATAATGATAATCCAATATCTTCATAAAAAAATCTCAAATCAGATTCCTCTTCTTCTGTCCAGTATACTCTCATAAATATATTTTTAATTATATATTAATAATAAAATACCGAAATAGTCGAAATACACTGAATGTATCTAAGTATAGAATAAATAAATATATTTTTAATATATACACTATATATAAAACAGAAAATATGATTAAGAAGTTTGAAGCCCATGGGGAGTACTATAGAAAACAGTCCACATATGATTGGAGAAAGGAATTTATAGAAATTAGAGAACTTTTCTTCAATATTGAAGAAAATATATGGGATAATGGTGGAAGTTTAGATTTTCAAGCTGGATGGAGAACCGGATACGGAACTACTATGTACCCATGTCATCTTAAAGATGATGAAATAGTTGGTGATTCTGATAATATAGACCACGCTTGTGGAGTTTATGCTAAGTTTTGTGCTAGGGTTACTATAGAACCTAAATTTGAAAATAGTAATCAATCTCCATTTAAGACAACAGGATCCAATTCTTTTTTTGGTGAAAATGCTAACATAGTTCTAGATATTATGAATAGAGTTAACTATATTAAAAGTAAAATGAAGGAATATAAAATAGGTATTACATTCGATAGAGATGTAATATACATAAATTTTTTAAGAGATAAATAAATAATTATCATGACAGAATTAGTACAAAAGGCTTGGGACTTCGCCAAGAAAGCACATGAAGGTGTTACGAGAAAATTTTCAGGACTACCATACTTTGACGCTCACGTTCTTGAGGTTTACAATTTGGTTTGTAAATATGGTGGCACAGAAGAAGAAAAAGCAGCAGCTCTTTTACATGATTGTATAGAAGATGTAGAATGGATTACATATGATGTAATCAAAAGGGAATTTGGTGTTGTAGTTGCTGATATGGTTGAAGAGTTAACTTCAAATGAAGACTTATTAAACCAAATGGGTAAAGGTCCTTATCTTTTACATAAGATGTTAAAGATGTCAGTAGGTGCTCTTAAAATTAAACTATGTGATAGACTTTGTAACATATCTGATTTAATGACTGCTTCTGAAAAGTTCAGAGTTAAATATTATAAAGAAACTAGGTTTATTATGGATGGTTTAGTTGAGAGAGAATTAGACCAAACACACCGTAGAATAGTTGATGATATAGAAGCTATACTAGATGAGGTTAACTCATACTATCATTATGATTCATTCAAACCAAAGATGAAATATCTTAAACTGTATGAAGATTTTAAGCAAAAGAATATTACACAGGAAGATATAGTTAAGTGTATTGATAATGGTGGGGTTATTTATGCGGATATTGTAAATAATTTTACAGATAATGATCCAAAAGAACCAATCAATCCAGTATCAGTAGATGATGATGGTCTTGTAACAGTTGAAATTGAGGGAAGTAACTATGAGGTTGATCTCAAAAATGTGACTAAAATAGAATGGGGGAAATAAATATATAATAAAAAATAAAATATAAAATGCCACAATTAAATACATCATCTGGTGGACTTGTAGAGACTATGCAATTTAATGATAGACTACATGGTCAAAAATTATATTTACACATCGACCAATCATCAAATTTAAATAATGGTGAGGGAGATGCTGCAATACATCTAACAAATCAAGAAGTTAAAGATGTGATATCTATGTTAAATGAGTACATAATATATGCAGAAGGAAAACCATTTGTAGTTTTAGCTGATCCACTTTTACATCCAGACGTAAAAATAATGGTTGGTAAAAAAGAAGTTGTTAAAAAACCGGAGGATATAAACCCTTACTTAGATATTGAAGAGGTAACAACACCTGGTGAAGAAGGTATCGATTATGATGATTATTTCAAAAGTATTTTACCAAAATTAAATCAATAAAAAAAACCCACTCAATCGAGTGGGTTTTTTATTAACCTTACTTGTTATCGTCAAGGTCAACTTTGATTTGTTTCATCTTACCGTTACTACGGGTGATGGGTACTTCTGTACCGATTGAGATTAAGAGAACGTTACCCTTAAGCTTCGACAAATCAAGACTGTCACAGTAACCGTCAGTCAATACCAGAGTATTGAGGTCGTTAAAGTGTTGAGCTACGTAGTTAACAGCTGGTTGGAGAGCTGTACCACCCAATCCTTTGATAGGAATAGATTCCAACTTACGTTTAGATTTGATAGCTTGTACCCACTTAACTTGGGTATCAGCTTCAATAAGGTTTACTTCGATGTCATTACGGTAGATATAAGAAAGTACCCTTTCAAATGTTCCACCCATAGAACCAGAAGTATCTAATATACAGTTAATCTTAGTCTTAATCTTACGATTACCTTTAAGACCCGGTACATTACGACGATTTGGTTTTACAATCGTCTTTTGCTTCTTAGTACCAAAGATGAGATTTGATACTGAACGTTTGATATACTTTAAGTAATCCTTACGTTTCTTACGAAGCTTGTTAAGTGTCGTTTCGATGTTACCAGCTTCGAGACCACGAGCTTGTAAGCGATCCATAGCGTCCTTAACCATAGACTCCCTCATTTCTTCTGGGATTTCATCCGTCAAGTGTTGGTCGAGATACTGACCTTGGTTTTTCTCAAGGTTATCAAGTATTTGGTCTAGTGACCAAGTATCGATAGTACCCTTTTCATCCTTAGGGTTCTTACCGTAAGCTCCATAAGAAGGCTTACCAGAAGAGTCCTTACCACCTTCACCACCAGTTCCTTGACAGTCTGGACAATCCTGTTGTGGTTGACCACTACCCTGTCCACCTTGACCCTGACCCTGTTGACCCTGACCTTGTGATTGACCCTGACCATCACCCTGTGACTGGTCTTGACCTTCACCTTCACCTTCCTGACCCTGACCCGGTTGACCCTGTGTAGATGGTTGACCCTGTGTAGATGGTTGACCCTGTCCTTTCTGACCCTTCTGACCCTGATTAGGGTCACACTTACCACTACCGTTACAAGTCTTACACTGAGAGTTCTGCTTCTGCTTCTTCTGGTGTTTTTCCTGTTCGTCACGTAACCACTCATAAAGTTCCTCAAAGATTAACTTACCCTTGTACTCTTTCGGTACAAAGAGAGCCATGTTACGACCATGTTCATCCTTAGGGATTTCAACATAGTTATTTGGTATATCTTCCCAAATGATATGATTGATAATCATATCCTGAGCGATATTGGAAAGTTTGTGGTCGTACTGACCAGTGATAGTACGTTTAGGGTGATTCCACAAAAGGTGGAAGTCTTCGTGAAGTGTAATGAAGTTAACTTCTTTCTGAGTCAATCGGTTAAGAAACTCAGAGTTGTAGTAGAACTGCATACCCTTTGAGGTCATATTAACCGCACAAGTGTCTATATCCTTACGTTCATGGAACGTAACGAACAAGTTAAAGTTACCGTAGTAGGGTAAGTTAACTTTTGTATCAATCAACATCTGTTGAATCGACTCCATTAACTTTTCGTGAATATTCTTTAAATACATACTTTTCTATTTGTTTTTACAAAGATAATACATTTGTTTGAAATAACAAACTTAAAATCCCATAATATTTTTTAAGTTCTTAATTTTTGTTTCAGCTATCTGGGAAGCCTTGTCCCGACCAATCTTCAAGACGGAGTCAAGATAAGATTTATCATCTATTATTTTATTATATTCTAACCTCGAAGTTTCGAAATACCCCATAATCTTCTCGAATAGTGCGACTTTAGCTTCAGAATACATAATACCACTATTATATCTATTAATCATATCCACTTTCTCATCTTCTGTTGCAAATAGGGAATACAACTTAAATACGTTACAATTTTCAGCATCCTTTGGATCATTAACACCTGCACTATTTGTTACAATACGCATAATGGTTTTCCTTAACTTCTTCTCATCCATAAATGGATCGATATAGTTATCATAACTTTTTGACATCTTACGACCATCGATACCAGGAATAATCATTTGACTTTCAATAGAGAAAGCTTCTGGTATTGTTAGATGATTACCATACTGGTTGTTAAACTTCATAGCAATATCCCTTGTCATTTCAAGGTGTTGTTTCTGGTCTTTACCAACCGGTACTAAATCAGCGTCATACAAAAGTATATCAGCTGCCATAAGTACTGGGTAAGTAAATAAACCCACATTCACATCAGATAAGTTCTCGGACTTATCTTTGAAAGAGTGAGCACCGGTAAGTAAGGTATAAGGTGTAAAACAAGATAGATAAAACTGTAACTCACAAACCTGTGGTACATCCGACTGTTTATATAAAATATTCTTATTGTAATCAAATCCTAATGAAAGAAATGTAGCAAGAGCTGAATAGATATTCTCCTGACGCACTTTAGCGTCTTTGATTGTAGTCAAAGAGTGTATATCAGCGATAAACAGAATAGTTCTATTATCCTGTTTAGAAAAATCGATTATTGGTTTTATGGCTCCAAAATAGTTACCCAAGTGGGGTTTACCACTAGATTGAATACCAGTAAGTATCGTACGCATAATAAAAAACAATGAGTTTTAGACTCATTGTTTTACAAAGATACGGTATTTATTGTAAAATACAAAAAATTAGTAAGATTCGTCATGTTCTGTATAGTAGTCTGCCCAATAATCTTCCATTTCTTGTATAGCTTTAGCTAACGAGTAACTAAAGTATCTGGAGAGATTCAATGGCGGTCTATCACCAAGAGAATCCTTAACCTTATTATTCATATCTATATTGAACTCTTTACCTAACTGTTCAGCTCTTAATTTGGATTCCGATTCAGTTAGATATAACTCAACAATTTTCTGTTCATTGGCATCATAAACACAATAAACAGTCTCCGGAGTCATTACGGATGACGAACTTTCATTAAACTTTTTAATTTTCATAAGTAACATTTATTTCTAAGAATCCTTCTTTGAATAACACCCAATTCACGCCAGGTAAGGATTTCATTTCACTCTCAATCTTAAACATATCAGACATTTTAATATCAGATGAATGTGGTATGATAAAAGTTTTTTCAGTACCGGAAACCACGAAACCTTCGTATATTGGTTTAACATCACTCTTAATCTCAAGAGTTTTAACACCATACTTTTCAAGAATACCTTGAATGTTATCAACTACTGATTTCTCTATTATAGTTTCATTTGACTCATTAATCATATCAAGATGTATTTCAAGACTCTCAAAATAAGCACCATCCATTTTTTTAGTATTAAGAACATCATAAACATCATGAGCTATTCTTTCTAATGAAGAAGTTCTTTCGATCCAATCAGCTCCTTCATTAAGGGGATTAGTTGAGTATGACCATTTTACAACAGGAGATAATAAGTCTTTTTTATTGATTCTAACAATAGCTTCTCTTCTTTGAGAACCAACACTTTCAGTAAAAAGATTGTTAGCTGAAATTTCAAAATAGAATTGATTACCAGCAGTTTTTTCTTTGATATAAACATTCTCAAATAAACTCTTCAAGTCGAAGTCTATTTTATTGATATGAGATTTTATTTCTTGTGTAATCATAATATAATATTTTTTTTATATATTATATATTAAAAATAAAACCCCAGATTATTTCTGGGGTTTTATAGCCATTTCTTCCAGTTGAAGAAGTTTATCCAAGTCCTTCATAATCGAATCCCTTCTTTCTTCTTCACCGAGTTTCATTCTTCTTTCATTCTCACTATCAAACGCTGATATTACTCCTTCAGCAAGTTTCTGGGTGATCCTGATTTCATAGAGACAGCTTTTGCTACGGTCTATATCCATGATAGTCATTAAATAATCAACTGAGTTGATTGGAGAAAGAATAATAACCATACTATTCTTTTCAATCTGTCTCATTTGGTTTGAGATAGAACAAGAAATAGAAGTGTCTTTATCCCGAAGACATAACTTCCACAATCTTATTCCCTTATCCTGTAGGTCGGATATTTTCCTTTCCTCATCAGAATAAGCCATTTTAACATCTATTTTTGAAAAGAAACGATTTGCTTTAAGATAAAGTCTTTGAGCATAAATCTTAAATCTTTTCATACTTCTAAACCTCCATTTTGTTATACCTACGGTAACAACAAAGGAAGATAGAAACCACCACCAGAAACCTATTCCAGTCAGAGGTATAACACCACAAAGTGTTACAACCCCCGCCAAGATTAGAGATATTAATAAAACTACTACACTAAGTACAAACTTCATATTACGCGATTAAACTATTTTGATGACCTAATTTATTGATGGTATCGATATACGTACCAAGATCCTTATCACTACACCACTTTTGGTATGATGTACTTGGTTTTAGACCGGACTTACACAGTAAGTCAATGATTTGGTCGAAGTTCCAGTAAGAACCGTTTTTCTCATCCCAGATACAAAACTCCGACTCTTGCAGTTCTTCAAATGCGTCTCCCAAAGCTTTGATCATTGGAAACCTTTTTCGTAGAAGGAATTCCAAGTGTTGATCATAACAACAACCATCACTCTTCCAGTAACTTACTGGAGTAACTGAGAATGCGTACTTTGGATCTGCCATATCATTAACAGCACCTTCCTGTTCGTAAATAGAGAACACGAAATCATCATCCTTGAACTCACCGAACATTTCCTCTTCATCGTCACCCCAATCATCGTCACCGTCGTCCTCCCAAGACATACTACCGTCCGGTCCAACAGTTGCTTCATTGAACTTCTTAATCAAATTCTCCCCACTCTGTTCGTCTTCACTAGTCTCAGTCTTGTATGAGTTAGAACCACACATTTTATCAAATTCACCTTCCTGTGCGAAACCATTCTTAATCATTTTCTGAACGATATCACCCCAACCCATTTCACCAAAGTAAACTAGTTTAGACTTTGTGTTTTTAAGAGCTTCTTCAACAGAAGAACCAGTACCCGGTTGGTCAACAGTTAATGTAAGTCCTACATTACGGAGTAACTTCTTTACATCGTCAGTCAAAGACTCGTATTCAGTAAACTCTTCCATAGTACCATCTTCCTTCTTAACACCCAATCGAACATGGTATTCACCATCTTCAAACAACTTCATAAAAGCGTCAGTGTTAATACTCTTTACCTTAGATACCTTACTACGTATCAACTCAGCAATCGAGTCTTCAAGTTGAACTTTCTCATTCAGTCTCTCCGATACATTGAAGTAGTAACCAGTGAAAGGTTCGTTAGGTTGAAGAGTTTCTAGACGGTCTTCGATAAGTTTATATTCTTTCTTAGCGTCTTCAATCTTCTTCTCAGACTGTTTGATGTCCTGTTCAAACTTTACAATATCCCTATTCTTTGTTTCAAGACGATTTTTCAGTTCATCAACCTTTTCCTTCTTCATCTTTGCAAATGAAGCTTCGATAGTAGTCTGATATGTACTTACTTCTTCTACAACTTCTACCTCGATTTCTTCTTCTACTTCAACAGCAGTATCAGAATCATCATCAAACATAGACATAAGTGCGTCTAACTTAGACGATTGTTCGTCCGAAATCTCTGGAGTATCGTCATCATCAAATAATGACTTCAAAGTATCCATAGGACGTTCATGTTCAACACACAAATACAATGGAATATACTTACCAGCTACCTTGTGAACAGAAGTAAACTTCAACTCACGAACAATCCAACGTGAACGAGCTGGTCCGAGTGTTTTTTCAGAGATGATATCAATCAAACGACCCCTTTGTTCCGGTGTAGTATGGTTTGTATCAACTTCGTCAAAGTTAACAGTACCTTCGTCACAAATAGTCATCTTAAAAGTTATACCATCATAGTCGAGACCAGACAGTTGATTACCCTCAATCGTTGCTTCTTTAGCGAGAAAGTTAATGTTATAGTTTACTCCGATAAATTCGAGAAACTTATCTTGTGGTTTGTAAGCACCAATCACGGTAGGACGAACTGCTTCGAGTTCTTCTTCTGTTGGTGTGTAGTTATCAGTATTTACAGTGGATACCTTATAATCTTTTGGATGAAGTATTAAGAAATACTCTCCAGTGTATTCAGAGAAATCAACCCAGTATCCACCAGCGTTAAATCCATCTGAATTTACACTATCTACTTCTATTTCAAATAGTCGGTTCTCAAGTGAATAGTCATCATCACTATCAGTCATGGTAAGAAGTATAACCTTATCACCATCCTTTACATTCTTGACCTCATCAAGTGTATATTGAACTCCGTTGTGGAGTACGTCATTGTAATCTTTATATCCGAATGGATGTGTGTTTATCATTAGTAAGTTTTTTACAAAAGTAAATAAATTAAATCAATAAAACAAATATTATGATATAATACCTGTAATATTAATATCCCTTCTCATTCTGAGAGCTTCTTCTTCTGTATAAGCTGGTGGTAGCTTACCACCAGACATATCAACTAATATATCCGTGTCGATATATTTCTCATTAGTTTCCTTACCTAGTTCAAGTAGGTCTGTATCGGTACAATCCTTATCTTGTTGTAAATCATATACTAGTTCAAGTTCCTCCTTGAAGTCACGAATATTTTCGATTACAACCACATTCTCTTCTGAGAATGTATCTACTGCTAGAGTGAGTAGTAAAATCCTTTCCTTACGACTAAGACTTTTGATCTTATCGACCTGTTTAATCACATTGAACATCTGGAAGCATTCAATGAATTCCTTTGATACTGTTAGTTTTGTTTCTTGCATGTTTATTATAAATTTTTTAATCTAAAAGTTTAGAAAGGACGTAATCTCTATACTCTTGTTTAGGTACTGAACCTAACTCAAATGCCCTACGGAAGAACACCTCAAAAATATTTTCATTATTTAGCTCTTTAGCACTCATAGCTCTATTAATTGCTTTCCACTCATCGGTTATTCGATTAGCTTGTGTCCGAGCAAGTGAGTTTTCCTTTTCTTTATCACCCGCAGCTTTGGTTATTATATCTCGAACTCTGTCGAAATTCTTTTCGTACTCTTGTTTACTTTGACCGTTATAAATAGGATGTTGTCTAGCCATATTATTATATTAATATATGTATATCATGATGTTACATGATATGGATATTAAAAAAGATTCGGAAATCTATGAGTTGAGCTTACCCGACATTCTGCTTTAAGCTATCATTTATCTCATCTTTCAATGGTCCCATTGGACTGCCACAACCCGATTATCAAAGGGGAAACGATACCCTAAATCTGTATGTGTTGCTACCTCCGCGGTAATAACGAACTTTCGAATTTCTACTTATTCTCCCGTGTTTGTTTCTGTAGTGTCGAAGTTTCTCTAATACATAAAGTATCAGCAATAGCTTCTCTGACCTATAGATTTCCTTATTCTATTACACAAAGGTACGAAAAATCTTACTTACTACCAAACCCTATCCTTGAATTCCTCATTAGTCTTCCTGTAAATGTTATTCATTTAACAATTGTTTTAATTTCATATCTCTTAATACTATTGTTATATTAGTATCATTTCTTTCTATTACCGGTACTACCAAATCACGATAAAGAACTTCATGTAACCCTTTTTTAGTTTCAGGGGAAATCATTGATATAGGTCCGATATACCTTTCAAAGATGGATACCATCTCCATCAGATTTAGTCTGGATTCGGTTAGATTAAGATAAATCAGTGCTCTCTGTAGATCTTGTACGGAAAACTGTATTCCCGTATACCATGGGTTACTAAAACACCGGTCAATAGATATTCTCCAGATGGAGAAGTATCTGGTCATGAAGGTTAATAAGTCGTCAGGTGTATATAATAAGTCTTCTATACAAGGTTTAAACCCAATCCAATGGTAATACTTCTCCATAATATAGTCAGGTGATTGTTTGAGTAAACTCTCCCCACCTACATATTTTGAGAAATTAGAATTGAAGCAGAATAGGTTATGTATTCTTTCCAAATCTGGATCATATTCTCCCTTAAAACTTCCATTTTCTAACATAGAATACAAATATAAAACAAAATCCTCAATTTTTGATATATAAAATAAAAATATTTTCATGTCTCTTAAACATAAAGTCCTTAAAGACTTTCAGTTCGTTACTACAGATAAAAAAATAGTTGTAATTAAAGCTAAAACAGTTTTAGAAAATTATAAATACAAAATTAAAAATGACTCCATATTTTTGGAAAAAGATGTGGTTGATAACAATCCCGAATTCTTTGCTCCGATTGATTGGAAAGAAGAATTAAACATTTATATAAAACAAAATAAAATACCATCACCAGCTATTCTTACCAAGAAGTTAATACCTTTTATAGAGGATATGTTTATCTTAGAGATGGAAGCGGTACGTGTTAAAGAATCTTTTATAATAGAAAGAGAAAAAGAAGTTTCCATTGAGCAGTCTAAGATTGATAGGTACAAAGAGTATTGGGATGAAAAAGCAGCAGAACTTCAAAATCATCACAATACTTTAAAAGAACTCCAAAAATCTTTAGAGGAAAAAGAACAGAATCTACATAACTATATTAATAGAGATGAGCTTATTCATAAAATTCAAGAAGTAAAAAATACATACCCTTCAAACTATTTATTAGATGATAATAAACTTAACCAACTTTTAAATAGCGTTGGGCTATAATCTTTTCCTCCACTCACCAGAGGTGGAATGGATTGGTCGCCCACAGACCGTATTCGTGGCCAAGTCGGAGTTTTAGAGACTCCGACTTTTTTTATACATATACTATGTTCCCTATTGAAATGGACCTGTTAAACTACAGAGACCGAAAACAAGCTAAGCTCTATATAATAGCTTGGATCTCCGAAAACGGAGATGAAACTATAAGAAATAAATTTAAAGACGATTTAAGAGATTTCAGAATAAAAAGTCTCATGGGAGATAGTACTATAATAGATGAACATATTAAACATCTTCCAGTAGTTCAAGAGTTTCTAGCTAAAATATCAGAAGAACTCCTTTATAGATCAACACAGGAGAAAGATAAGTATTTAAATACCCTACCCAAATTAGATGATAATGAATTTTTTAAGCTATTAGATTAATATATACTTAAATGAAACAATTCATAAGTTTAAAGACCGGTATTGATAGACTTACTATATCCTCAAGTCTTAAATTTGAGGTACAAGAAAACTGGCACTATTTTAGTGTTATCCAAAATGGTGAAACAGTTGCTACTGCTGAGTTTCATAATACATATCGTCCCATAATAATTGGTGATAAACCGGAATATAAACTTGTAAAAGACGGTGAGTATTATACTACAGATTCTAAACATGGAGAAAAAGGTCAAATACTAATAACAAACGTTGAATCCTTTAAGGTAGGATGTGGTAGTATTTTACTTGATGGTATTATTAAATGGACTAAATGGAAGGATTCCAAGGTAGTTTGGTTAGATGTACTTAAAAATAATTCAAAAGCAATACACCTTTATCAGAAATTCGGATTTCTGATCGACGAGGAATATGATAAGTATAATCGAATTGAAGTAAAGAAAAACACCGGATTATTAAAGGACTGGACGGGAGAAACAGAAATTATTGACTATTACCGAATGTACCTTATCCTCAACTAGTTTAAGAGAATCTTCCAAATGAGTATTAATAATAACTTCATTAAAATATTTCTCATACTCCATTTCATGTTCCGCCTTATCTATCCTCATTTTTAATGACTCAACTGTTTCCGTTCCCCTGTCGTATAATCTTTTTTCTAATATATCAATAGGAACCTTAATAAAAAAAGATAAAGCTTCATCACCAAGTATATTTACTAAGTGGGCACCACCAGCAACATCAACATCAAATGCAACAATATCCCCCTTATCCCATATCTCATGAACATCATCCCATAAAGTACCATAGAACTGATTAGGGTAAACTTCTTCCCACTCTAGGAACATATCACGTACAATATAATCCTTGAAAGTATCAACTGTCATAAAATGATAATCTCTACCATCTACCTCATTTGCACGTTGCGAACGAGTGGTGGCAGAGACCGAAAACTTTACGTTAGGATATTTATTTAAGACGTGCTTAACAATAGTGGTTTTACCACTACCGGAGGGTGCTGAAAATATTAGTGACTTTATCATGGTTAAAAAACATATTCTAAGAAGTCGACCTTACTATCTATGATCTGTACTTCATCTGACTCAATGATATCAGAAAATTTTATAATATTCATTATATCATTTTTACCGAATTTGTTCTGTATTATATTAGATAAAGAATCACAGAAGTCACGAAATGACTCGTCATTATCATATTTTACCAGTATATTGTATAATATTTCCTTGTCTTTCATACCACAAAGATACGAAATTATTCTGATATGGCAAAGTCTGCCGGTAGTTCAACTACACACTTATCTACGTTAATCTTATCTCTAAGTAAGATTAACTTGAATAATTTTGATACTGTATAACCTTGATACTCCTGATAGTTATATTGAAGGGTTTTCATAAAGCAAAAGTCTTGTATCCTTTTACGAATAACAATATTATGGGTATAAACATACTTAAACCTTGTATCAACTACCTTACTACTCAGTACTTTATTCTGAAAAGAGTCATGACTTGCTTGAAGATTGACTATGATTTCATCAATAGAGTTACCTTTCAATATCATTGAGTTGATACGAGTATCAATATGTTTGAATAATGTTTCTGTTCTATTAAAAGTATTAAGCATCTAATATTGTTTTTAATTTATGTTCTCTACTCCAAACCTTATCTGTTATATAGATAGAGGTAATTTTTCTATTTAGT
>Ga0114962_10001048_pt1 | contig 24000 bp, 21 predicted proteins | sample C_130820_MF_Meta_FD_87017 | JGI IMG/M metagenome (GOLD analysis project Ga0114962, IMG submission 87017) | Freshwater microbial communities from Lake Croche, Canada to study carbon cycling - C_130820_MF_MetaG | ecosystem: Environmental > Aquatic > Freshwater > Lake | place: Lake Croche, Canada... | reverse complement strand
CCAAACTCATTAAATTGGCAGATACACCAAAAACGTGCATCATAGCAAAGGCAAATAACAAGCACAGTGGAATCATGGAAGCCACGATAAGCCCCGCTCGGAAATTACCTAAAAGAAGCACCAAAATTAATACGACAATCAATGCACCTTCTATAAGGTTTTTTTGAACGGTGGAAATGGATTTTCCAATCAATACACTCCGATCCAAATAGGGGTTAATGCGTATGCCTTGTGGCAAGGTTTTTTGGATGATTTCCATTTGGACTTTCACATCTTTGACCACTTGATTGGCATTCGCTCCTTTTAAAAGGAGCATCACACCGCCAACCGCTTCTCCTTCTCCGTTTCTTGCCAAGGCCCCATATCGCATGGCTTTGCCAAATTGCACTTTAGCGACATTTTTTACCAAAACAGGGATGTTATTTTGCCCTTTTTTAGCAATAACAATGTTTTCAATATCCTCCAAAGAACCAATCATGCCCTCTGAACGAATAAAATAGGCATCAGTTCCTTTCTCGATGTAACTACCGCCAGAATTAGAGTTGTTCGCTTCTAAAGCTTTAAATACATCGTTTAACGTAACATTCATGGATCGAAGGTGCTCTGGATTGATGGCTACCTCATATTGTTTTAAATCGCCCCCAAAAGAACTAACTTCCACAACACCAGGAATACCCAATAACTGACGTTTGATAATCCAATCTTGATACGTTCTCAAATCCGCTAAGGAATATTGATTTTTAAACGCAGGATCTACCGTCAAGGTATATTGAAAAAATTCACCAAGTCCTGTCGTGATAGGCGCCATTTCGGGTATCCCCGCCCCTTGTAAAAGATAAGGTTCGGCAGCTTTTAGTTTTTCAGCCACTTGTTGCCGGGTAATTTCTGTGGCAATTCCATCTTCAAACACAACGGTAATAATGGAAAGCCCCATTCTTGAAATGGAACGTATATCCTTTACATTGGGAATCGTACGAAGGGATATTTCCAAAGGATAAGTAACAAATTTTTCAACCTCTGAAGCCGCTAAAGCTGGCGACTGAGTAAGCACTTGAACTTGATTGGAAGTAATATCCGGTAAGGCATCTATGGGTAATTTACTAAGAGAATAAGTTCCCCAAGCGATTAAACCTATAACCATTAAACCCACAATTAATTTATTGCGGATACTGAAGTTAATTATTGAATTGATCATATTTTTTTAATTAGCATGTAACAAAAAGAAATTTTGTTACCGCTCGTGGAGGAGCTATAATGATGCTAACTAATGAAAAATGGTATAAATTTTTCCAGGAATGCTCGTATCTCCTAGCGATTAATATTAAAGCAGGCACAACAAAAAATAAATAGAAGGAAGGAAGCACATAACCGATGGCTCCACTTAGATCTAGGCTTGGTAAATTAGGATGTTGAGTGGTTTTTGGATGCTTGGAATCGGCAGAATAATGTAACCAAAGAAAATCGATGAAATTGAAGTTTTTAGGCGTTTGCTTTTTGTGTACCAAATAGTGTTTTAAAAGCTCATTGGCTTTAAACGATTGTTCCATCCCAACTTTGGGAATTAGACTTCCTAAGAAGAAAATGAGGAACAATATGGTAGCTAAATAAGTTTTCACCGCGTAAATGTAACAAAAATTGGAAATTTTAATAGATATTTATGCTCTGATTTTTAAATCATTGTGTAACACGAGCCTAATAATAAGTTAATCACTTACGTGATTCTATTAAATATGGATGAAATTAATCTTTTATGGCATCATTTGACCGATTCTGAAACAATCATCCGTTCTGGCTTATTGGTCATTGCGCTAATTGTTTTTGCTGAAAATGGTTTGTTTTTTGCTTTTTTTCTTCCTGGCGATTATCTGTTATTTTTAACGGGAGTTTTTGGTGGAACGGGAGTTTTAAAAGAACCTTTGCACACTCTTTTGCTAAGCATTTTTTTAGCTGCTGTTTTAGGATCTCTTTTGGGATATTTAATCGGACGCTATTTTGGAAAATCTGTCGAAAAACGGCCAGATAGCCTTTTTTTCAAACAAAAACATTTAGATTCTACCCGAGAGTTTTTTGAGAAATTTGGATTTATGGCTTTGGTCATTAGTCGTTTTTTACCTGTGGTTAGAACCTTTGCACCCATTTTGGCAGGTATTAGCCGAATGTCTTGGTTAAGTTATTTATTTTTAAATATATTGGGCGGATTTCTTTGGGTAGGCATTTTGGTAACTGCCGGTTATTACTTGGGCCATCAATTTCCATGGATCATTAATTATGTACAATATATTATTATTTTCTTTTTGGCCATTACGACATTTACCGTGGTCAAGGGGTATTTAATTTTCAAAAAATGATTGAGCAATTCGGCTATGTTGCTGCCTTTTTGTTGGCCGGAATTTTTTTCATGGCTGTTGTTTTGTTTCTAGCAAAATGGATCCGCCCAAATCGACCGAATGTAGAAAAGCTAAGTACGTATGAATCCGGCGAAGCACCCGTTGGGAACGCTAATGTTCGATTTAATCCGCGTTTTTATGTGATTGCTTTATTGTTTGTTCTTTTTGAAATAGAATTGATCTTCTTGTTCCCTTGGGCTGTGGTATTTAAGGACAAAGAATTATTGAAAGCTAGCCCTTCCTGGAGCACCTATGCCATCGTTGAAATGTTGATTTTTGTTGGCATTTTATCCCTTGGTTTAGCGTTTGCTTGGGTCAAAGGGTATTTGAATTGGGAAAAACCAGCCATCCAATCAGAGGAATTTAAATCTCCAATACCTGAAAAAGCGTACGAAAAAATAGGTAATAGGTAAGAGGTAGTAGGTAATAGGTCGTTGTAATAGGTCGTTGTAATAGGTATTAGATTTTGAGTTTCATTTTATTAATTATTGTTACTAAGGTCTTAATAATTTCAATGCCTTTATTCTTAAAAGAATTGAATTCGTCCTCTTCAATAATACTTTCAATTTGTAGAAGTTCTAACCAATAAATTGTTTCATTCAATTCTTTTAATGAAATACTCAATTTGTAAATTTAATCCTTTTGCGACTCAGCAAAATACCCTTCTTTAAGGTTCGCACCAATACTAGTACCGGTTCTTAGTATTTGATTGGATATAACAAACTCTTTTTTGTTGTCTAATTCTTTATAAAGTTGATAAATTTCTCTTGCAAACTGAAAAGACTTATTTTGTACATTTTGGTTTTTCATAAAACAAATTTCAATAATTGAAATTGATTAAAAAAACATAAATGATTGATTATCAGTTTTTTGAATGCAATTATCAGTATTTATTACCTCTTACCTACAACCTATTACCTATTACCTACTACCTATTACCTTTTACCTAATACCCCTTACCTATCACTTCCCTGTCAGTTTATTGTTAAAACTGATACCAAACACAATTTCATGTGATCCATAATTTCGATCAAATATGCCGTTGGAATGAAAGTCGTAGGAATAGGATAACTGAGTAGTTAAGCTTAATTGAACACCAAACAAGGCGGAGATTGCTTCTTTATGACGGTACGATGCGCCTATCCAAAATTGATCATCAAAGCTTGCCTTTACATTGGCTTCCAACATGACGTTGGTGAAATGGGTTGTTTTAATTAAGACTGATGGACTAATTTTTAACTTTTCGTTAATTTTTTTTGTTATTCCGGCTTGTAGTTGAAAGCTAGGACTCGTCTCTCCAAACCATGAAACCGTATCCGCTTGGGCTAGTTTGTTCAAACGCTCATAATTCACGCTTTGCAATATCAATTGATTAGCCGAAAAACCTACGTAAGCATTTCTGTTGTAATATAATACCCCAATGTTAATCAATGGATTACTTCCGGTTAATTTTCCTTCAGAAATTAAACGATTGTCTCCTGAATTGTGCGGATCAAAATTTCCTACATTGAAATCTATCAGACGTTGATTGATTCCTACTGATGTTCCAACGGCTAATTTTCTCTCACCCCCCAAAGGTAAATGATAAGCATAGGTAAATGCTAAAGAATAGTTGAAGAGCGGACCAAATTGATCAGACATTAATTGAAAACCAAGGCCTTGGTGGAAATTAGGTTTATAATTATTTTTCCGAACGGCTGTAGGGGTAAAATTTCTACGTATCGTTTTTGAAATATAAGGAGTTGGGCCTTCCGATGTTCTATCTGATTTGTCTACGGCTAAATTACCTGTGATATAAAAAGTTTTAGAAGGTACTCCCAAACCTACCCACTGTTGTCTATAACCCGATTTGAAGTCTATATAATCCTCATAACCAGCGAAAGCAGGATTATAAAGGTATTTGTTCATCATATATTGAGTGAACTGCGGAGAATGTTGGCCAAAAAATTGAAAATGTACTATTAGCAGTAAAAGTATCCTGAAATATCTCATTTGATGGTGGTAGAACTAAAATATTGCTTAAATATATTTAATTTCGTTTGAACTTTAAGAAAAATTATCAGGTTTTTTTAAGAATTAAGGCATTGATAATCAAAAAATATGCAACATAAAAGCTATCCATTAGAAACGTTACATTCATTTTCTAGCTTATTAATAGACTATTTGTCCGGAAAGGATGCATTGCAAAATCTTTACGGAAATTCTCCCCGATTGGATTCATTTGAAAATCAAATTGAACTCAAATCTGATTTTTCCGCATCTAAAAGAAATACGCTCGTAAAAGTGTTAAAAAAACAATATGATGGAACGGATATTTCATTGAATATTGATGCTTTATTAGAAGAAAAAACCTTTACCGTGACCACGGGTCACCAATTGAACCTGTTCACTGGGCCCTTGTATGTTATTTATAAAATGGTATCTACTATCAATTTGGCCAAAAAATTGAAGCAAAAATTCCCCGATTATCATTTTGTCCCTGTTTATTGGATGGCAACAGAGGACCATGATTGGGATGAAATCAATCATTTCCATTGCTTTGGAAAAAAATACACTTTTGAGACAGATCAAAAGGGACCAGTTGGTCGATTTACGTTAGAACAAATGCCAGAATTTTTGGCTTCTTTTCCTGAAAAAGTAGAATTGTTCGAAAAAGCATATTTAACGAGCAAAACATTGGCTGATGCCGTAAGGATGTACATGCACTCACTTTTTCCAAAAGAAGAATTGATTTGCATGGATGCGGATGACCCAGATTTGAAACAGGAATTTATTTCTGTGATGGAAGCGGATTTGATTCATTTCAAACATTTGGATTTGGTCAATGAAAAAAATCAAGTCTTAGAGAAAGGTGGATATAAGCCTCAAATTTATGCCAGAGAAATCAACTTTTTTTACCTAGAAAAAGGTTTTAGAGAACGTATCGAATTTCAAAATGGAAGATATAAAGTGGTTCATTCGAGTATTGAGTGGACAACAGAGGAATTGCAAGTTGAAATAAATCAGCATCCAGAAAAATTTAGTCCCAATGTCGTTCTTCGCCCATTGTACCAAGAAATGATTTTGCCCAATTTGGCCTATTTAGGCGGAGGAGCCGAAGTGGCTTATTGGTTACAATTAAAAGGAATTTTTGATGCACATCAGGTTCCTTATCCTATTTTATTACCTCGAAATTTTGCGCTCGTTTTAACTCCTAAGCATCAACAAAGAATTCAAAAATTAGCGCTGCCCGTGCAAGACCTTTTCTTGGATGATATTACCATGAAAAAGAAATTTGTCGAAGATCATTCGGATAAAATCTTGAATTTTCAGGCGGAACAAAGTTTAATTTACCCGATTATTCAGCAAGTATTATCCAAAATTGCTCTGGTAGATAAAACATTGGAAGCCACAGTTTTAGCTGAACAACACAAATGGATGAGCGGTTTGGAGAATTTGGAAAAGCGCATGAAAAAAGCGGAAGAAAGAAATCAAGAAATCCATGTTCAACAACTCTTAACGCTTAAATCTAAGCTTTTTCCAGAGGGACATTGGCAAGAAAGACACGATAATTTGCTTAATTTTTACGTTGATTATCCCCAATTTATCCAAGATTTATTGACCATTTTTGACCCTTTGAATTTCGAACTTTACGTGCTTGAATTAGCTTAATCCTTATGCCACAAAAATTAAGTCCAGAAGAATTTCTAGCTGCAGCAAAAACATTCCCAATTTTAGATGTGAGGTCTCCAGCGGAATTTGATAGGGCACATATTCCTGGTGCGATTTCATTTCCCATCTTTTCTAATGAGGAGAGGGCTGCTGTTGGGATCTGCTATAAAAAGGAGGGGAAAGATAAGGCCGTTGAGTTAGGTTTGGCCTTTGTCGGGCCCAATTTAGCCAAATGGGTGAAGCAAGCCAAGAAATTAGCAGTTGATGGCACTGTTTTAATAAATTGTTGGAGAGGTGGAATGCGGAGTGGAAGTATGGCTTGGTTATTTGAAACGGCCGGATTAAATGTGCAAATTTTGGTGGGCGGATACAAAGCTTACCGTCAAACAGTACTAGAAAAATTCGAAGAAAAATTACCTATTTTGGTGCTAGGAGGTAAAACGGGAAGTGGCAAAACAGAGATTTTACTCGGCATGAAGGAAAGAGGTTTCCAAGTCATTGATTTAGAAGGATTGGCTCATCACAGAGGTTCGGCTTTCGGACATTTGGGTTTAGCAGAACAACCCAGCAGTGAACATTTTGAAAATTTGGTACATAAAGAATTGCTCCAATTCGATTTTTCTCAAGCCATTTGGTTGGAAGATGAAAGTCGCCACATAGGACAAGTTTTTATGAACGATCATTTTTATGATCAATTACGAAATGCCCCACTATTGTTTGTTGATATTGACGCACAATACAGGCTCCCTTATTTGGTAGAAGTATATGCTAAATATCCCAAAGAGCATTTAGAAATTGCACTAATCAAAATAAAAAAACGATTGGGGGGACAACATTTCCAGAATGCCTTGGAAAAGCTGGAACAAGGAGATTTTTATGAAGTGGCGGCCATAACCTTAAATTATTACGATAAAGCTTATTTGCACGGAATGGCTCAAAGAGATGAAAAAATGATTCACCAATTGAGCATTAATACCTTGGATACAAATTTGCAAATTGAGTCCATATTAACGCATCCTTTGATTAAATTTACCTTTTAATTCAAATCCAATGGAGTCAAATCTTTTTCTACAACAAATTTTTGCAAAGCATCAAAGCACGAAATCTTTTCCTGCAACTTCAGATATAAAAAAACTTTTTACCAAAATTCTTTTAACGCTTTTTCCTGAGCAAACTCAAAGTCATTTTGCCCAATTAGAGGAATTGACTTTGGTATGGGAAAGCATAGAGAATGGTTTGGAGAGCCTTTTGTATGCTATGAAAGCAGAGTTGTCTGATACGCCATCAAGCATTGCAAAAAGGTATATGGCAAGGATTCCGGGTATTTACGAGCTTTTATTGACGGATGTAGAAGCCATGGTAAATGGCGATCCTGCAGCTACCACAGATTACGAAGTGATACGAACCTACCCAGGTTTTTATGCCATGGTTTTTTATCGTTTGGCACATGGTTTACAAGACGAAAACGTGCCTTTAATTCCCAGAATTTTGACAGAATATGCCCATTCTAAAACAGGTATTGATATTCATCCTGGAGCAAAAATTGGAAAGTATTTTTTTATGGATCATGGTACAGGCATAGTTATTGGCGAAACTTGTATGATAGGCGAAAGGGTAAAAATATACCAAGGAGTAACGCTTGGAGCACTTTCGGTAGATAAAAGCATGGCCTCGACCAAACGTCATCCTACTATTGAAAATGGTGTTGTGATTTATTCTGGTGCAACGATTTTGGGAGGAGAAACAGTGGTTGGAGAAAACTCCATCATTGGTGGAAATGTGTGGTTGACAAGAAGCGTAAAATCGAATACAAAATTGTACTTTCAAGCAAATACCAAAGAAATTGTAGACTAACATGAATCAATTATTAGACTTAGTGGGGAATACTCCTTTGGTGGAGATCAAAAGAATGAATCCCAATCCCAATGTGCAAATTTTCGGGAAGCTGGAAGGGAACAATCCAGGAGGTTCTGTAAAAGATCGTGCAGCCAAGAGCATGATTGAGGGAGCTATTTTACGAGGGGAAATCAAGGCAGGGACTAAATTGGTGGAGGCGACTTCCGGGAATACGGGTATTGCCTTAGCAATGATTGCTCGCTTATATAATTTGGAAATTGAATTGGCCATGCCCGCTAATTCAACGCGGGAAAGAGTATTGACCATGGAAGCTTTTGGGGCAAAGGTTGTTTTGACTGAATCGATTGAAGCGGCGAGGGATTATGCCGTGGAGAAAGCCTCAAAAGGAGATTATATTTTGTTAAATCAATTTGAGAATCCAGATAATTATCTTGCTCATTATAAAACGACGGGTCCTGAGATTTGGAATGACACAAAGGGTCAAATAACGCATTTTGTTAGCTCTATGGGAACAACAGGGACCATCATGGGAACGTCGATGTATTTGAAAGAACAGAATCCCGATATTCAAATTGTTGGTTGTCAGCCAACAGAAGGATCAAAAATTCCAGGAATCAGACGTTGGCCAGAAGAATATCGTCCGAAAATTTATCAGCCTGATCGAGTAGATCGTATCATGGATATTTCGGAAGAAGAAGCGACACAACGAACTCGGGAATTGGCAAAAATGGAAGGAATATTTGGAGGAATGAGTAGTGGAGGCGGGATTTCAGCTAGCTTACGTTTGGCTCTAGAATTGAAGGAAGGATTAATTGTTTGTATTATTTGTGATCGAGGAGATCGTTATTTATCTAGTGGACTTTTTGGGGAATAATTTTTGAATTATGAGTTATGAATTTAAAAAACTGACTTATTCCTTTCATTAAGTTATTAATGCGAATTAAGGATTAAATAAACATATGGATTAAGCAAAAGAAATTTTTTTTTTTGTTTCTTTTTTTATAAAAAAGGAAATGCCATAGAAAAAGAATTGGCCAATAAATTGCATTTCTGTCAAAGAGATAGGCAAATAGTAAATTCAAATTCGCTTTTAAACATACGTTAAGAGCTGACCCCAATAATAATTTCAACTCTTAATTCGCATAATTCATAATTATAACATCACCCCCATCAATTTATAGGTTGTAGGACTTAGAAAGCGAATTTTTTGATAACCATCAATGGAATAGGTTTCAACATGGCCATCAATAATGTTCATATTAAGCATCTTAGATGTTTCATATAAATAATTAGATTGAGAAATCATTATTTCTACTTGTAATGGTTGACCAATAGCATCTAAATGCATTTTAAATGTCTTAATTGGTACTTTTTCTCCAATCTTTGCAGAATACCAAATAAGGCGATCCTCTGAAAGATTGTCGTAGCTTAATCGATAAGCTGGTTTATTCAAGTCTGATTCTAAAAATACGGCCCATTCTTTTTCCCAATTCATTGTTCTAAAAACCTTTTCTTCCTTTTTCCCATCTAAAAATATCGTTTTATGGACCATTTTAGGATTCTCATTGAGTTCTTTGATTGCGCCATTTAAAAATACTTCCCATTGGTAATAGGTACTTTCTTTACCATTTGACTCAGGTGCGGAGCATGAAATCTGACAAATAGAAAAAACACCCACAACCATTAAAATGAAGGGTTGAATCAGGTATTTTTTATTCCATAAAATGTTCAAGTGAGATAGTTTTAAATTCATCACAACAAAGTTAGGTATTTTGAATTATTAATTATGGATTATGATTTATGAGCTATTATTTTTATTTCATGACTCATTAATACGTAATAAGTAATAATGCGAATCAAGAGTTGAAAACAAATTCAGAATTATAAAAAAATCTGAACTATAAATCAGTATGTTGATAAATTGGATAAATAGTCATTTTATCAAACTCCTGAACTTTTTTACGTGTAAATTACAGGGGGTAAGGGGACGTATTTCCCCTTAAAAAAATTAAGTTAAATTCCCTATCACAAAACTTATAATTCCAAACATTTAACTGATATTCTCATTATTCAGATAACAATTTACTTTTAATCTCAACGAAAAAATTGAACTAAGCCTTGCAAATTATGAATTATGAGCATTTTTTAAATTCATACCTCATCATTCACCATTCATCATTTTTTAGGTTTCTTTCGTTAGGGTTAAGCGTTGGCATAAATGAATTTTTAGTTAGAATGATTGATATTTTTTCAACCCTTAATTCACATTTTTAGTTATTAGGTATTCGTTTTTGGAATTTTTAACTACCTCTTACCTCATACATCTTACATCATACATCATTTTCCTTTTTAAAAAAAATATTTTACTTTGTTAACACTGTTCATTAAATTTGCATTGTTAATTTTAGCCATGGGTATACAGGAAAGAAAAGAAAAGCAAAAACAAGAAATTAGAACAGCCATTTTAGAGGCCTCTATCAAGTTATTCAAAGAAGAGGGCTTTGAAAATGTTTCTATTCGAAAAATCGCTGAAATCATTCAATATAGCCCTACCACCATTTACTTGTATTTTAAAGATAAAAATGAAATTTTATATGAACTCTGCGAGCAAGGTTTTGATAAGATCAACATTTTTGCAGATTCTCTCGATGCTATTTCAGACCCTCTAGAAAGGCTAAAAAAAATAGGCGAATTCTATCTATTATTTGGTTCCAATTTCCCTGAATATTATGATTTGATGCTCATTCAAGAAGCTCCCATGGTTCATCACGCCGGATTAAAGCTGCAAGATTGGCCTGCTGCCAATAAAATTTTTAATCGATTAACTCTTTTAGTACAAGAATGTATCGATCAAAATAAAATTCCAGCGGGGGACGCCGAATTAATCGCAATTACCCTTTGGAGTTGTCTACATGGTTTGATTTCATTAAATATTCGAATGCGACTGGAGAAATTGGTTCCGAAAGAATCCATTCATCAAACAATGCTTAACTCGCTTCATTGGCTTATTAATAGTTTAATTACCAATCAAAATAAGTAATAAGAATCCATGAAATATCAAAAATATCTTTATATCCTTGTTATCCTGTTCAATTTGCAGTGGATACCTATTTTTGCCCAAGAAGCAACTTTGGATAAATATGTTCAGGAAGCTTTTCAGAATAATTTGGTCATTCAGCAAAAGAACATTTCCATCGAAAAAGCATTGATTTCCTTGAAATCGGCAAGGACTTTGTATTTTCCTAATCTGGCTTTTCAAAGTTCCTATCAATCCGGAGAAGGTGGAAGAAGCATTAATATCCCTGTCAACGATATTGTCGGGCCTATTTATGCCACACTAAATAAAATAACCAATGCTCCTCCATCCGTAATGTCCTCGGCAGAATCAAAGAATTTCGTGTCGTATTTTTTACCCAAAAACTTTTATGATGCCAAAATTGTGGCAAATATGCCCATCTTCAACAAAGAAATTTCCATCAATAAGCAGATTCAACAAGAACAATTTGAATTACAGCAAATGGATTTATCAAGCTATAAAAGGGAATTAATCGCTCAAGTTAAATCTGCTTATTTCAATTATTTAACGGCAGTTGGCGCTGTTAATATTTATAAAAGTGCATTAAATCGCTCCATTGAAACAAAAAAAATCACTGAAAAATTAATTGCCAATGGGAAAGGTTTACCTGCTCATTTGATTCGAAGCGAAAGCGAAGTGTATTCCATGCAATCCATGCTCGCGGAGGCAGAAAAACAAACACTACTAGCGAAAATGTATTTTAATTTTCTATTGAATGTTGATTTTAACCGGGAAATCAATGGTAGTCCTAATAGCGAAGACTTAGAAAAATTTGCCAAAAAAATCCTAGCTAAAGAAACTGTCATCGAGCAACGCGAGGAGTTAAAATTATTTAAAGGACTTGAATCACTGAATCGAAATGCCTTGAAATTAAGTCAAAGCGTATGGCTTCCCAAAGTCAATGGATTCGTTAATTTAGGCTCACAATCCACCAATTGGGATGTCAATCAAAAGTCGGCCTATTATTTTTTAGGTCTCCAATTAGATCTTCCCATTTATGCAGGAAAGAGAAATTTGATGAAAATTTCATCGGCTAAATTAGATGTTCAACTGGCTCAAAATAAATTGGAACAAGTTAGTCAACAATTGAGCTTGGCCGCCGAATCAGCAAAAAAGACACTAGAAAGTGATGTAGTAAAATTAACTTCCGCTGAAAAACAATTGGAATCAGCATCTAGCTATTTTCATTTGATACAAAAAGGGTTTGCAGAAGGAGTTAACTCTTATTTAGAAACCATTGAGGCAAGAACTCAATTTTTAATTGCTCAAACACAAGTTAATAATGCCAAATTAAAATTGTTATTGTCTGCTACCAATTACGAGAGAGAAATAGCGGCTTATCCAATGAATTAAATTGATGAATCATGAAAAATAGAATGAAGCAACTTACTTTTTTACTATTGATTTTGACGCAATTAGCTTGCTCAAAATCGAAAAAAGAAACAACGGAATCCATCCATGAGGAAACCATTCCCGTTACCGTCATGGCTGTTAATCCTTCTTTGGCTAATTCAAGCGTAGAAGCTTCGGGTCAATTTTCTACAGAAGATGAAACTTTTTTGGGTTTCAAAATTGGGGGAATCGTCCAACATATTTTCGTAAAAGAAGGGGATGCGGTGAAATCAGGGCAATTATTGGCGACCCTAAATTTGACAGAAATTAAATCGCAAGTTCAACAAGCACAAATTGGTTTGGAAAAAGCCAAAAGAGATTTTTTAAGAGCGGGTAATTTATATCGAGATAGCGTAGCCACTTTGGAACAATATCAAAACTCTAAAACAGCATATGATGTTGCCCAACAACAATACAATCAATTGAATTTTAACCGAGATTTTGCTGAAATTCGAGCCAATAAATCGGGATTTGTTTTGAGAAAATTGGCCAACGATGGGCAAGTGGTAGGCCCAGGAACTCCCATTTTACAAATCAATGGGGCCAATAATGCCAGTTGGATCTTAAAAGTGGCTTTAAGTGACCGTGATTGGGCGAGTGTTCAAGTGGGGGATTCGGCGGATGTGTTAGTGGAATCTTTTTCCAATCAATTCTTTTCGGGAAAAGTAGTAAAGAAATCGGAAGGGGTGGATCCCGTTACAGGGACACTTTGGGTGAATTTAAGTGCCAATAACGTTCCTCGAAATCATTTAGCATCTGGTTTATTTGGGAAAACCATCATCCATGTTCAAACCCATCAATCTACTTGGAAAGTGCCTTATGACGCATTAATGGATGGCGACGATGAAGAGGGTTTTTTGTTTGTCAGCAATGATTTAACAACCGCTCAAAAGGTAAAAGTAAAATTGGGGAAATTAGAAAATGGCCAAATTAATATTCTTTCGGGTTTAGAAAATATCAAATATGTGATTACTTCTGGTAATGCCTATTTAGATGATCAATCTGCCATCAAGGTAATTTCACCATTAGCAAAATAAGAAGATGAAAATATCCAATTATGCGGTAAAAAATTATCAATTCACTTTGATCATTTTCTTGATGGTGATTGTGGTTGGAATTACCACTATTTTAAATATGCCTCGGGCGGAGGATCCGGATATGAACGCCCCTCAATTTCCGATTATCGTTGTTTTCCCAGGAACAAGTCCAGAAGACATGGAGGATTTGGTTGTGGATCCAATCGAAAAGAAAGTCAATAGTTTAGAGGATATTAAGAAAATCAATACCCGTATTAGTGATGGACTAGCCGTTTTTGAAGTGCAATACAAGTACGGCGTTAATGTGAATGATAAGCATTCTGAATTAGTTCGTGAGTTAAATAATTTACGTTCACAATTGCCAAAGGAGATTGTCCGTTTGGAGGTAAACAAAGTTGGGCCTTCTGCTGTGAATGTTCTCCAAATGGCTTTAGTTTCTAACAATGCTTCTAGGAAACAATTGAAAGAAACCGCTGAACGACTACAAGATGAATTAGAAAAGGTGCGGTCCTTGAAAAATATAGAAATTTTCGGTTTACCCAAAGAGCTCATTAAAGTCGATCTGAATTTGGAGAAAATGGCACAAATGCAAGTGAGTCCAGAGCGAGTGATGCAAGCGATTCAAAGCGAATTGGCCAATATCCCGGCTGGAAGTATTGTCGAAAATAACCGTTCATTCAATATTAAGACAAGCGGGAATTATCAAAACATGGATGAAGTAAAAAATACCGTGGTATTTAGCTATGCAGGTAAAAATATTTTATTAAAGGATGTGGCTCATGTGTATTTTGATTATGATAAAGACAAGCAAATCACTCGTATCAATGGAAACAGATGTGTGTTAGTGGCGGCTGCCCAAAAAACGGGTGAAAATATTTCCAAAACACAGCAAAATTATTTGCCAGTATTGGATCAGTTCAAAAAAACCTTGCCCAAAAATATCGATTTGATTGTTAATTTTGATCAAGCGGACAATGTCAATAATCGATTGACGGGTTTATTTACTGATTTTCTATTTGCTATTTTGTTGGTGGCCATTACGCTTTTGCCTTTGGGTTATCGAGCGGCTATTGTGGTCATGATTTCTATTCCTTTGTCTTTGTCAATAGGTATCGTCTTATTGAATTTAATGGGTTATAGCTTGAATCAACTGAGTATTGTGGGTTTTGTGGTGGCTTTAGGACTTTTGGTAGATGATAGTATTGTGGTGGTTGAAAATATTGAACGTTGGATTCGAGAGGGATATTCCAAATTGGATGCCACCTTGAAGGCAACCGAGCAAATAGGAATGGCCGTTTTAGGTTGTACGGTAACCTTGATTATTGCATTTATGCCTTTGGTTTTTTTACCAGAAATGTCTGGTGAGTTTATTCGCTGCTTGCCAATTGCGGTTATATCCTCGATTTTGGCTTCTATGTTGGTTTCTTTAACGGTGGTTCCTTTTCTTTCAAGTAGATTTCTGAAAAAACATGAAGGCCACGATGACGGAAATATTTTTTTACGTTTATTGAAGAAAGGTATCTCAGTGACTTATTCCAAATGGCTCGATTATGCGATTCAAAAGCCTTGGTTAACCTTGGGTATTGCCTTTGTTATTTTCTTAAGCTCCTTGCAATTGATTCCAGTTTTAGGATTTAGTTTGTTTCCAGCTTCGGAGAAACCTCAGTTTTTAGTGAACATTTATGCTCCGCCTCAATCCAGTTTAGTCTATACCGATTCTGTGACAAAAAAGGTAGAAAAAGAGTTGAAAAAATTCAAGGAAGTGGAGTTTATTACGTCGAATGTAGGCAAAGGAAACCCTCGAATTTATTACAATGCAATTCCTTTAAATGAGCGGACGGATTATGCGGGATTATTTGTTCAATTAAAGAAGGAAACCAATGTTACCCGGAAATTGGAGATTATTGAGCAACTAAGAAAGCAATGGGAAATTTACCCAAATGCCAAAATTGAGGTGAAAGATTTTGAGCAAGGCCCTCCAGTAGTGGCTCCTGTAGAGGTCCGATTACTGGGAGCCAATATTGACACACTTCGCATGCTATCCAAGCAAGTGGAGCAAATGTTACAACAAACGCAAGGAACCATTTATGTGAATAATCCACTGAAAAATTTGAAATCGGATATCAAAGTAGATATTGATAAATCAAAGGCTAGTATGTTGGGTATTCCGACTGTTTCCATTGATAAAATGGTTCGCTTGGTGGTAGCAGGGATAGAATTAGGTACGTTTTCAGATAAAGACGGAAACGAGTTTCAAATATTGGTTTCCAAAGAAGATAAGCACCAACCTAGTTTGACGGTTTTCAATAATGTATTTGTTAATAGCGTACAAGGAACGGCTATTCCTCTTTCCCAAATTGCTACATTGAAGTTAGAACCCAGTCCGGTAAGCATCAATCACTTCAATACCGCTCGAATGGTGTCGATTAATTCCTTTGTTAAAAAAGGATTTTTAAACGCGGATGTGATCAAGGTGGTGGAAGAAAAAATGGCGAAAGTGAAATTGCCAAGAGGATATAGTTTCATGATGGGAGGAGAAGTAGAAAGCAGAAATGACTCGTTTGGAGGGTTTGGGAATGTTATTATTATTACCATTTTCATTTTTATTGCAGTTTTGATTTTAGAATTTAAAACCTTCAAAAGCACCATTATTGTTTTATCAGTTATTCCTTTAGGTATTGTAGGAGCCGTTTTAGCCTTGTTGTTTACAGGTAATACCTTGTCATTTGTGGCCACGGTTGGCATGATTGCTTTGGCTGGAATTGAGGTAAAAAATACCATCCTTTTGGTGGATTTTACCAATCAATTAAGAGCAGAGGGTAAAAGCCTCGAGCAGGCGATTAGGGAAGCGGGGGAAGTCAGGTTTTTACCGATTATTTTGACCACTTTGACTGCAATTGGTGGTTTAATACCGATTGCCATTTCCACAAATCCATTGATTTCACCTTTGGCCATTGTAATGATTGGTGGTCTAATCAGCTCCACTCTACTTTCTCGAATCGTTACACCAGTTGTTTATAAATTAATTCCACCTAAAATTTAATCGAATGAAATCTCTAGAAAATCAATTGGATGAAATGGAAATCTTATTGGAAAAATCCACTAGCATGAATTCCAAGGTATCCGACGCAGATGTTGCTTGGCATTTGGAGCATAATTTATTGGTGATTAATCAGGTGATAACGAATCTTAAACATTTCAATGTACAAATGTTTCAACCTACCTTTTCCATCGCTAAATGGTTCGTTATCCTAGTAGGGATTATACCAAAGGGAAAGGTGAAAGCACCTCAAGCGGTGAGTCCAAAGGAAGGTTCAGACAAGGATAAAATCATACAGGAGTTGGCATTAGCAAGAGAGAATGTAGAAGACCTTAAATCGATTCCTTTGAATAAATATTTTGAGCATCCTATTTTTGGTCATGTCAACGTTCGCTTGACCTCGCGTTTTTTAGCTGTACACACACACCATCATTTGAAAATTATTCATCAGATTTTGAGTTAAAAATATATTGGTTTCCAGTTACGTTAAATTAGATTGCTTGATATAAAAAGATATTTTCACATAAGACTTTACATTCTTAAAGAAAAATACTACTTTTGTATCCCATTTAAAGAAAGAACAAAACCAGTAAATAAGTAGAAATAATTTAAAGATTTAATACACGTGACTAAGGCAGATGTAATTGCTGAGATTTCCAGCAAAACAGGGATTGAGAAAAAAGATGTTTCCGAGACTTTGGAGCAGTTTTTTGAGGTAGTGAAAGAAAATTTATCCAATCAAGAAAATATTTATATTCGCGGCTTTGGGAGTTTTATTAACAAAAAGAGAGCTAAAAAAATTGCTCGTAATATTTCTCAAAACACAGCGATTACCATTGACGAGCATTATGTACCAAGCTTTAAGCCTGCAAAAGTGTTCGTAGAACAAGTAAAAACTAGCACTGACCCTGCCAAATAATAGCATTTCTATTATTAAAAAGGTCCAAAAAGATGAAAAAATCCCTTGTGATACTTTTAATCATTGGCCTAGGATTAATTGCTCTATTGTTTCAATTGCCCAAAGGAAACGTAAGTAATAAACAAAATACTGTGGCTGGCGGTGCCAATCGAGACGCGAATGGCGCCACAGATAAAGTTGAAAATGCTCCCACTGTAGAAAAGCATTCTGCTCCTTTGACTGAGAAACAGCAAAAGGAAATTAGTAATTGGAAGATGAAATGGAATGTGGCAACTACTGAGCAAAGTCAAGTAAAAGCCTTAGACCAATTGATTAAGACTTTTGTGGAAGCTTCTCATATTGATAGTGCAGCCTTTTATGCAGAGCAATTTTCTTCAAAATATGGAACACTTTCCAATGTTTTGAAAACGGCTCAACTTTATTTTGAAGCTCAAACCTATGCCATCGACTCCAAAAAAGGTGCTAGATTAGGAGAAAAGGCAAGAGTTAATTTTGAAAAAGCATTGTCGCTTGATCCGAATAATTTATTAGTTAAGACGAATATGGCGATGACTTATGTAGATACACCTACTCCAATGAAAGGCATTACGCTTTTAAGGGAGGTAATCGAACAAGAGCCGACATTTGTGCCCGCCTTGTTTAATTTGGGCTTGTTGTCTATTAAATCGAATCAATTTGGCAAAGGCCAAGAACGATTCACACAGATATTGAAGCTGGAACCGAACAATTATAAAGCTGCCTTAAATCTCGGCTTTTGTTTGGCACAGTTAGATAAAAAAGTAGAGGCTGAAAAAATTCTTAATCGAGTCGTCAAAGATTCAAAAAATCAAGAAGAGCTGAAAGCCGCTAAAGAATTACTTGCAGAAATGCAAAAACATTGAGGTTGAAAATCAATCCTCCTAATTTATTTTAAACATTAAACGCTAAAAGGTATGCCTTGCGGAAAAAAGAGAAAACGTCATAAGATTTCAACTCACAAAAGAAAAAAACGTTTACGTAAAAATCGTCACAAGAAGAAATAGTTTATATAATTACTGATTCTTCGTGGATTTGTAATTGGTAACACAAGAACAGGCATTTTATCAAATAAATGGCCTGTTTTTGGTGTTTAAATTCGTGCGTAATTTAGCTATTAGGGCGTTTTGCCCATGAACATTCTTCTCGTAAACATATTGTGAGTAATGAATTAATTATTAATTCTACCCCCAAGGGAGATAGAATTGCCCTTTTGCATGACAAAAGGATTGTAGAATACCACATTGAGCAGTCAGAACCTCAATTTTCCGTTGGAGACATTTATTTAGGAACAGTAAAAAAACTTGTTTCCGGATTAAATGCTGCATTTATTGATATTGGATATGAAAAAGATGCATTTTTGCACTATCAAGATCTAGGTCCTAATTTGAACACGCTTCATAAATTCACTCGAGATGTCCTTAACAAAAAAGGAAAAAACATCAAGATTGAAAATTATAAAATTGAAGGGGAAATCGACAAATTAGGTAAAATCGATAAAGTTTTAACTCGGAATCAACCCGTACTTGTTCAAGTAGTCAAAGAACCCATTTCTACCAAAGGACCTCGATTATCTTGTGATATCTCTATCGCAGGAAGATTTTTAGTACTCGTACCTTTTGCCAATGGAGTAAATATTTCAAAGAAAATCACTTCCAAAGCAGAAAGATCTCGTTTACTAAAACTAATGTCTTCTATCAAACCAAAGAACTTTGGAGTCATTGTTCGTACTGTCGCGGAAGGAAAAGCCGTGGAAGAAATGGAGCGAGATTTATACGATTCCATCGCAAAATGGGATGAAGGAATTAAAAAATTAGTAGACGCAAAACCTGCCGACAGAATCATTGGTGAAATGAGTCGCGCGACTTCCATGTTACGTGATTTATTGAACAAAGATTTTGATAATGTGATGGTCGATAGTCAAGACCTTTACAATGAAGCCAAAAACTATGTACACACTGTAGCTCCAGAAAAAGAGAAAATAGTGAAGTTGCACACCGGTAAAACGAAATTATTTGAACAATTAGGGATTGAAAAACAATTAAAAATGCTTTTCGGTCGTTCTGTTTCTTTACTAGGTGGAGGCTATTTGATTGTTGAGCATACCGAAGCATTGCACGTAATTGACGTTAATTCAGGGAATAAATCCAATTCTGAAGAAGATCAAGAAGCAACAGCTTTAAGCGTCAATAGAGAAGCTGCAAAGGAAATTGCCCGCCAATTGAGATTGCGTGACATGGGAGGAATCATTGTGATTGATTTCATTGACATGAAAAAAGCGGATAACCGGAAGTTGATTCAGGACATCATGCGCGATGAGATGAAAACGGATCGCTCAAAATTCACGATTTTGCCTTTGACAAAGTTTGGTTTAATGCAAATTACGCGACAAAGAGTAAGGCCAGAAATGAATGTGGCAACACATGAAGTTTGTGCTAGTTGCGGTGGAACGGGAACTATTACAGCAAGTATTGCTGTTTCTGAGATCATTGCTCAACATGTTGACCACTTGGTGACCAAACAGAATGAGAAGAATTTGACTATTTTAGTTCATCCATTTTTAAGTGCCTATTTTACGAAAGGATTCCCTTCCATTCGAATGAAATGGTTCATGACTTACAAAATATGGATTAACATCATGGAAGATTCATCTCTAGGCATAACGGATTTCAAATTCCTGAATAAAAATGGAGAAGGTATTGAATTATCATCTTAAAAATTGGCTTCTGATTATCTGTTTTCTTCCCTTATCCTTTACTTCTGAAGGCCAATGGTGGAAGAAAACAGAAGAAGCCGAAAAAGAGCGTTCCAAAGGAATGCTTTTGTTAACTGCTGAGGTCCAAATTGAAGCAACCAATGCCATCAATTTAATGTACAATTTTAAATTCCCAGAAGCCGAAAGGGAATTTAATTATTTGAAAGTCAAGTATCCCACTCACCCTCTTCCTGATTTCTTATTGGGCTTGATTCAATGGTGGAAAATAGTTCCAAACCCTGCCAATGAGGTCTATGATGATCGATTAGTAGAATACATGGATGCTAGTATTGATAAAGCAGAAAAAATTTGGGATGATACTGAAAATCCAGAAGCTGCTTTTTTTCTGGCTGCCGCGTATGGATTTAAAGGAAGATTGCATGCGGAGCGAAAGCATTGGACTCGGGCAACATTGGCTGCCAAAAATGCCTTGAAATTTTTAGAATATTCCAGAAACTTTGCTGAATTTAGTCCAGAATTAATGTTTGGTGATGGTTTGTACAATTATTACTACCATTTTATCAAGCAGAATTTTCCATTACTTCGTCCTGTGCTTTGGCTTTTTCCAAAGGCTAACAAAGAACAAGGAATCAAGCAGTTAGAGCAGGTTAGTTACCAAGCATTTTATACTCGGACGGAGGCTAGGTATTTTTTACTTCAGATTTACGCCATGGAAAATATGACTGAGAAGTCGTATGAATTAGCCAAATATACACACGCCAATTTTCCCGATAATCCATTTTTTGAACGATACCATGCTCGCTCAGCCTATATGTCGGGGAAATTAGATGAAGCAATTCCTCTTTGCAAAAGTATACTTTCAAAAATTGAGCAGCGTCAACCCGGTTACGAAGCTGTTTCAGGGAGATATGCAAGTTATATTTTAGGTTATTATCAATTGTATATCTTTAAAAATGCAGAAGAGGGTAAAAAATATTTTAACCAATGTATAAAATTTAGTGAAGAGTCAGGAACCAAAGATTCTGGGTATTACTGGGCCGCACTGTTAGGAATAGCTCGAATTGCTTATCAAGAAAATGATTATGATCAAGCGGTCGATTTATGTAAAGAAATCCTAGACAAGGCAGAAAGAAAATCAAGTCAATATACAGAAGCCAAGAAATTACTTTCTGAAGCAAAAAAAGCAAGAAGAAAGAAAAACAATAAATAATGAATACTGAGATAATCAAAAAATATTTTCCATCAATTAGCCAAGAGCAAGTAGAGCAATTCGAACAGCTTCTGCCGCTATATAAAGAATGGAATGAAAAAATTAATGTTATCTCTAGAAAGGACATTGATAATCTGATGCTGCATCATGTCTTGCATTCTTTGGCGATTGCTAAGTTTATTAGCTTTAAAGATGGAACAGAAATTTTAGATGTAGGTACAGGAGGTGGTTTTCCTGGAATTCCTTTAGCCATATTATTTCCTAATTGTCAATTTACTTTGATTGATAGCATTGGGAAAAAGATTAAAGTGGTACTTGGAGTTGCTGAATCATTGGGCCTAAAAAATGTAACAGCTGTACATGGAAGAGCCGAAGATATTGACCAAGATTTCGAATTCATTGTCAGTAGGGCAGTCACTCAAATAACGCCTTTTTATTATTGGGTACATAAAAAAGTGAGTCCCAATCACTTTCATACCATGCGCAATGGATTGATTTGTTTGAAGGGAGGGGATTTGGCTGAAGAGTTAGCTGAATTTGGGAAGAAGCACAAAATGCATGAATTATACGAGGTTTTTGATGAAGAATTTTTCGAAACCAAAAAATTGGTGTATGTTCCCATGTAATTTTATTTATTAAATTTAACAAACGATAAAATAATTTGAGCCAATTCATTTCCGTTGCACTTTGTACTTATAACGGCGAAAAATTTCTCGAAAAACAATTGACTAGCATTCTTAACCAAACCATTTTGGTAAATGAATTGGTCGTTTTTGATGATGGATCAAGTGATGCTACCATTGAGATTATCCATAATTTCAAAGTAAAAGCCCCTTTTCCAGTTTTGATTCATCAAAATGCTGAAAATCTTGGTAGTAATAAAAATTTTGAAAATTGCATTGCTGCTTGTCAAGGAGATTGTATTTTTCTTTGTGATCAAGACGATATATGGGATAGTCAAAAAGTTGAAAAGCAATTGGCTTATTTGAATGAAAATCCAGATAAAGATGCTGTTTTTTCTAACTCAATCATGATCAATCAGTTAGGAATACCAACAGGTAAAACATCTTTTGAACAAATTGAATTTGTGGATGCATTGCAAGATAAATGGAATTCAGGTGGATCATTTGACATTTTGTTAAGAGGCTATGTGGTAACGGGCGCAACATTGGCCATTCGATCAAAAATTGTAAAAGAATCTTTTCCTGTACCAACGATTATTGATGAGTTAATTCATGATGGATGGATCGCACTTTTTCTTGCCATGGACAATCGTATTGGTTTTTTAAAAGATTCACTTATTTTTTACAGAGAACACGAATTACAACAAGTCGGTTTGAAAAATAAAGTAAAAGCGGTTACCCTTTGGGATCGCTTAACCAGGAATAGAGAATCGAAATTGCAGAGAATTAAAAAGAAATACATAGATAGTGAAGCACTTTTAAATTATTTGACTCAAAGAGGAGATATTCCTGTTGAAACACTAAAAAAACTAGAGCTTAGGGTTCAGCATTATTTGATGCGGTCTTCCTTATCAACCAATAGATTAAAAAGATTTTCTCCTGTTTTAATAGCAGCTTTCAAAGGAAATTATAAATTGCAAGACGGAGGTAAATGGTGGCACCCCATTTTGGGCGACCTCTTTGAATAAAATGGAGCATCAAGTCGCAATTATCATTCCTGTTTATCAATTGATATTAAATTCCAACGAAGAGCATTCTTTGAGGCAATGTATTCGGATTTTAGGTCATTATCCAATTATTTTTGTTGGACCCGACGGTTTCCAGGCTGATTATGTAAACAATACTCCTAATTCGTCTTTTGAAGGCTTTTCAGCTTCTTATTTTGAAAGTACTAAGTCATATAATCATTTACTGATTAATGCGGCATTTTACGAGCGATTTAGCGCCTTTGAATTCATTTTGATTTATCAACTTGATGCATTTGTGTTTAGAGATGAATTAAAAGAGTGGTGCGCTAAAGGATTTGATTACATAGGTAGTCCTAAATTAAAACGAAAGCATTGGGAAAACAAAGAAACGATCAATTGGCCAATCGTCGATCCAGTCTTGTTGAATGGTGGCTTTTCCTTAAGAAAAATTCAACCCATAATTCGTTTCTTGAAATGGTATCATTTGCTATTTAATGAATGGCCTGCTAATGAAGACACTCTATTTTCTGTGTACCATAAACGTTCATTCCCCTTGCGATTTATGTTGAAATTGCCTACTTGGAAACAAGCCTTGTCTTTTGGCTTTGAAAGAAACCCAAAATTAGCCTTTCATTTGAACAACAATCGTCTACCTTTTGGATGCCATGCTTGGGAAAAATATAGTCCTAGTTTTTGGAGAGAAAAAATGAGGTAAATAGGTAAGAGGTAATAGGTAATAGGTAATAGGTAAGAATGCGAATTAAGAGTTGAAATAATAAAATATAAGCTTATACTTTGTTAGAGAAAATAACAAAATGAGATGGGAGGAAAATAGTGTTAAATTTAGGATAAGTACCTGATAATTATCGTTTTTTAAGCATTATAATATGCTAATAAATACCCCAGATTAACGGATCATTTTCAAAATTTTGAGGCTAGTAATTTTTTTAGTCGTTTGTCTTATTATTTCTATCATCTTTCTTTCTCTCCACGGATTGTATCCGAGGTTATGCACATTGTAGCCTTTCAGGCTACATATACTTAGGATG
>Ga0114962_10001046_pt1 | contig 24030 bp, 23 predicted proteins | sample C_130820_MF_Meta_FD_87017 | JGI IMG/M metagenome (GOLD analysis project Ga0114962, IMG submission 87017) | Freshwater microbial communities from Lake Croche, Canada to study carbon cycling - C_130820_MF_MetaG | ecosystem: Environmental > Aquatic > Freshwater > Lake | place: Lake Croche, Canada... | reverse complement strand
GCGATCCTGGGTAGTGTGAGGAGCTGGATCTTTCCGATGGGCTTCGTGATCCCCTGTGCTGTGAGGTAAGCGATGATATTTTCCCGCGCTGAGACTGGATGAGGCACGTGACTGATGTGATCGCTTTCCCGGAAGCTGTAGAGGCCGGGCCGGTTGACCTTCAGCAGGAAGAGTGATCGGTCGATAGTCTCCAGCTCGTCGAGGTCGATCAGCAGGTAGAAGACTCGGTATAGGAACTCATGCTCTTTCGGTGCCAGTCGCCGGTGAAAAACCGTGCACTCGTAAAGGCATGAGCGGAGGGGATGCGTCATTGGGAATAGGTGACTGGGAATGGGTAATTCGTCCCAGCATTCCTGGGGATCATTCTCTGCGCCTCAGCGCCTTTGCGCGAGCATGGTAATGACGGCCTTTGCCGCATCGAATCCCGCCATGCAGGCATCCTCATGGAATCCGTAGCGGAAGTAGCTTCCGCAGAAGAAGAGACGCCCCGCGTGATTGAGCTTCGGAAGTTCCCGCTGGGCCCGGATCGCCTCTAGGGTAAAGACAGGATGCTCGTAGGTCGTCTGGTAAAGAATGCTCGAAGTAGAAATCCGGTCATCGCTGTTCAGGGAGACAAAGTAATCCCGCTTCTGAGAGACCCCCTGTAGGGCATTCATCCAATAATGAGTAGCCGCGCGCTGATGAGTATCTGGCCCCTGCTCTACTCGGAAATTCCATGATGCCCAGGCCCTGCGGCATTTCGGCATCACAGAGGCATCGGTGTGAAGGGAGGCTTTGTTTTGTTGGTAGTTGAAGGCCGAAAGCAAGCGCAGTTGATCCTTCGAGGGGTGAGCCAGAAGCTTCAAGCTCTGATTGGCATGAGAGGCTAGGATGACAGCATCGAAGCGCTCACGGACTCCAGATGCTGTAGTGATGCAGGCGCAATCTTCCTTTTCCTCAACCGAAATAACGGGATCACCGAGGCGAGGCTGGCCCAAAGTCTCCAGCATTTTGTTCACATAGGTGCTGGCGCCGCCATCCACCGTGAACCAGGGATGGTGCGTGGTGATTCCGAGGAATCCGTGGTTATGGAAGAAGTGCAGCAGCGTCGAGGCCGGGAAGTCGAGGATGCGGCCCGGCTCTGTGGACCAGACGGCGGAACTCATCGGTACCAGATAGAGATCGAGGAAATCTCGGCCGAAGCCGTGACGCTTGCAGAATGTGGCTAGATCCTCAGTGTCGAAATCCGCTTTCTCGTCCGAGGAGTCATTCTCCGATTCATCGCGCAGCCACTTTCTGCCGACACGGAAGAAGCGCATGATCTCGGCGATCAGCATCAGGAAGCGGAGGTTTCCCAGATTGCGCCTCTGGGCGAAGAGCTTGTTCAGTCCCATCCCATTGTACTCGAGGCCGCTTGCAACATGCTGAACGCTGAAGGACATCTCGCTCGGCTTGATCGCAATGCCAAGTTCAGAAAAGAGACGGCAAAGATAGGGATAGGTAACCTTGTTAAAGACGATGAATCCCGTATCGATCGGGATCGCGCACCCGTCCTCCTCCACCGTCACGGTGTTCGTATGGCCGCCGGGTCGTTTCTCCGATTCGAAGAGGGTCAGATCCGCGATGTCGCGCAGTCCCCATGCACAGGAGAGACCTGAGACTCCCGTACCAATGATGGCGACGCGAGGACGATCTTTATTTTCCATGAACCAGCATGTTCTCCTGCTTGTAGACGCTTTCCGGAACACGCTTGAGATTACTGATGACACCCAGCGCTGATAGAAGGCGCAGGGCATAATAGGTGGGGTCGATCTCCCACCAGTAGAATCCCTGCCGTGCCGAGGACTGATAGCGGTGGTGGTTGTTATGCCAGCCCTCGCCAAGGGTGATGATGGCGAGCAGGAAGCTGTTGCGGCTGTCGTCGCCGGTATCATAGCGTGGAGTTCCCCAGACATGGGCCATGGAGTTGATGCAGCAGGTGCCATGGAAGAGCAGGACTGTGCTGATGAACCCGCCCCAGACAAGCATCTGAACGCCTGAAGTGTGGAGTTCCGGGGCCAATGACTGAAACACAACTCCCAGACCGTAGCTAAGGAGGGCAACGAGTAAGGGGCCGATCAGATCGAAGCGATTCAGAAAAACAAGTTCCGGAAATTTCGCCAGATCGGGGATAAGACTGTAGTCGGTGGGAAAGTTCCTACTGCTGGTCATCCAGCCGATGTGAGCCCAGAGAAAACCTTTTTGCTTGGGAGAGTGGACGTCGACCTCCTCGTCCGAGTGGGCATGGTGATGGCGGTGGACAGCTGCCCACCAGAGAGCTCCGCGTTGGACGCAGAGTAGTCCGAGTAGGGCAAAGAGGAATTGAACGGGACGGGAGGCTTTGTACGATTTGTGACAGAAGTAGCGATGGTAGATGCCTGTGACAAAAAACATCCGGATGACGTAGAGAGCTGCGCAGACTAATAAGGCAACAGGGCTCCAGCCGACCCAGAGGACTCCGAGGCATCCGAGATGCAAAATAATAAAGGGGAGGGCCCTGCTCCATTCCATCCTCTCGGGCATGGCGCGTGTCGCCTCGATCCCCTTGGGAAAATAATCCGAGTCGATAAAACGGATCAATGGGCTAGTCATACTCGTGGAAGTGATTCTACACCGTCGTCAGTCGAGCGAAATACCAAATTCGCCGATCAGGCGATGAAGATCGTCGGAGCCGAAGTACTCGATCTCAATGCGCCCTCTCTTATCGGCGTGGTGAAGACTGACCCGGGTCGCGAAGCGGTGCTGAAGTTTGTTCTCCAGATGCTTCAGGGCAGGGGGAAGTTCGGCCATTGAGCGGCTCGTCTTTCCTCTACCTTTTTTCACTTTGGTGCCGGCCAGATGTGACGCCACGAGCTGCTCGGCATCGCGTACCGAGGCATTTGTCCTGATCAGCTTCTCGGCCAGCAAGCGCTGCTCTTCCGGATTCTTGAGACCGAGCAGGACTTTAGCATGACCCACGGTTAGGCGCCCCTGGGTCAGGTGTGCCTGGACTTCGGGGTCGAGTTCCATGAGGCGCATTGCATTGGCGACGGCGGCCCGGCTTTTACCGACGCGCTTGGCGATATCTTCCTGAGTCAGGCGGAATTCCTTGGAAAGGCGGCTGTAGGCGGCGGCCTCCTCGATGGGATTCAGGTCCGCCCGCTGGAGGTTCTCAATGAGGGCCAACTCCAAGACTTCCTGATCGGAGGCTTTGCGGACAATCACGGGGGCCTCGGTCAGGCCGACTTCGATAGAGGCGCGCATACGGCGCTCACCGGCGATCAGTTCGTACTTGCCTCCCGCCAGTCGGACAATCAGCGGCTGGATGATCCCACGTTCTCGGATGGAATCAACCAGATCACGGAGCTGGTCATCCCGGAACTCGGTACGGGGTTGGAGAGGGCTCGCAACGATCTGGTCGAGACGGATCTGCTGGATGCGTTCTCCATGCTCCTCGGAGGGAACCTGTGCCGCCACCCGCGAGTTGATCAGGGCCCCAAGGCCTTTGCCCAATCCTTTGCCGAGACCCTTTCCTAGTCCTTTTGCGGCTGATCCTTTGGGTGTGTTTCCTGAATCTGACGTGGCCATGAAGTGGAGCGTAGAGCAGGCAGTTAGGGATCGGGAAGAAAAAGGTGTGGCAGGTTGGCTTACAGAACGTTCAGCATCCCGGAATGTTTCCCAAACTGGATCTCCTAATTCCCGTGCTTCCTGAGGAATCGTTCGACGGGCCAATGCAGATGGCGTTAGACGAAGTGCTGCTCCGGCAGGTGTCGCTGCCAACGCTCAGGATTTACAAGTGGAAGTCTCCCTGGGTGACATTTGGCTACTTTCAAGCGATAAAAGAAGTTCAGCATAGTTTTCCCAGCCACCCTGTCGTGAGGCGCTGGACTGGGGGAGGGATGGTCTTACACGGAGAGGATGAGGATTTGACTTTTTCCCTGATGATTCCGGCCGGGGAAAAAATAGCGACTGCATCTCCGGCTTCTTTTTACAAGCAGCTACACGGAAAACTGGCCGAGTGGATTCGGGCTCAGCTTCCGGTCTCGGTGAATCTCGCAGGGTTTGAGGATGTGAAGCCAGGGGCTTCGTGCTTTCAGGCGCCGGCTAATGACGATCTCCTTATCCAGGGAAGGAAGGTGCTTGGAGGTGCACTCCGACGTAGTGGGGGAGGACTGCTCTACCAAGGCAGTCTGAAGATATCAGATATCCCGGGATGGGATTGTCTTCGAATTTCGCCGATGGCATGGGCGGGTGCGTTCAGTGATTCCCTTGAGCCAAAGCAACTGGATGCGCTGATCCCACAGGAAGCCGAGGAGTTGATCAGGATGCGCTATGGAACTACTGAATGGAATCAGCGCAAATAAATCAAAGGCATGCGAGGACAGGGGGAGTCTTAGATTCCTTGGGTACTGCATGTCGCTATTGTAGCACGAAAGGGGTTGTCTTTCTTGCAGTAATCAAGCTGAATTCACAACTTAGCTCACTAATGCAAATGACTCGAAACCTACTTCTCGCTTCTCTGCTAGCCGCGTCTGTTTTTCAGGCAAACGCCGTCACGGCACTCAATGCCTCCGGGGCCACTTTCCCAGCCCCCATGTATCTTCGCTGGGCTTCTGATTTTCACAAGGCCTCCCCTGATATCAATGTGAACTACCAAGGAGTCGGAAGCGGTGCGGGCATCAAACAATTTACGGATGGAATCACGGATTTTGGCGCCAGTGACGTCGCGATGTCCGACGCAGAGATCGCCAAGGTCAACGGTAATGTCCTTATGCTGCCTGCAACGGCAGGAACGATCGTACTCGCCTACAACATCCCCGGAGTTCAGGGCGGCTTGAAGCTCTCCCGTATCGCTTATGTCGGCATCCTGCTGGGCAGCATCAAGAGCTGGAATGATCCTGCCATCGTCAAGGAGAACGCCGGAATCACGCTTCCTAATCTTCCGATTACGGTTGTCGCCCGCTCGGATGGCAGCGGAACCACCGCCGTCTTCACCACTCACCTGGACGCGATCAGCCCCGAGTTCACCAGCATGGTCGGAAGCGGCAAGTCGGTGACTTGGCCGGTCGGTGTTGCCGGCAAGGGCAACGACGGTGTGACCGCTCTGATCAAGCAGACCCCCGGAGCCATTGGGTACGTGGAGTTCGGTTATGCCGAGAACAATAAGCTGACCATGGCCTCTCTTCAGAACAAGGCAGGTAACTTCATCGCCCCAACCATTGAGAGTGGTGCAGCTACACTAGCTTCGGTGAAGCTTCCCGAGAATCTCCGTGCTTTCATCACCGATCCCGAGGGAGCCAACGACTATCCGATCGCCACCTTTACTTGGCTCCTTGTGAAGAAGATTTATACGGATGCCAACAAGGCGGCAGCGGTCAAGGCCTTCGTAACCTACGGACTCACCACTGGTCAGGCTATCGCTCCCCAACTCGGATACATCACGCTTCCTGCAAACGTAGTGACCCAGGTTCAGATCGCGCTAGCGACAGTCAAGTAAGGCTCGACTAACAGCGGCCATCATCACTGTGGGAGGTAATCTTTCAACGACTGGATCATATCGTCCCATTACCCGGGAGTACCGTCCTCGTCCTGACTTCCTCCGGATGGCCTGCTTTCTGGCCTCGATCCTGACCATCATACTTCTCGCTTTCATTATCGGCGAGATCCTGGTCAATGCTTGGCCGGCCATGAGCAAGTTTGGCCTGGGATTCATCTCCGGTATCCAGTGGAGTCCGAATAGGGGGGTCTTTGGCGTTCTCCCGGTGATGATCGGTACTGCAGCAAGCAGTTTCCTAGCTCTGCTTCTGGCTCTTCCCTTGGGCTTGGCAATAGCCATATTCCTCACCGAGGATTTTTTTCCGATTCCTGTGCGACAAGTCATTCGTTTCGTGGTGGAGACGCTGGCGGCCATTCCTAGTGTAGTCTACGGACTGTGGGGAGTCTTCGTGGTGATCCCCCTGGTTCAGCAGTACGGGGCAGTGATTGCTGCCAAGTTCGGGTTCATTCCATTCCTGTCCGGTCCCGCCTACGGTAATAGCCTACTGACCGCCAGTCTTGTTCTGGCCCTGATGGTCCTTCCGACAATCACCGCGATCTCACGTTCCTCCTTGGTGGCTGTTCCTTATACATTGCGTGAAGGATCCTATGCTCTTGGCGCCACGCGTTGGGAGACCATCCTGAGAGTCATCATCCCGACGGCCGCTCCCGGCATCGTCGCTTCGGCCATCTTGGGTTTTGGGAGAGCCATGGGCGAGACGATGGCCGTTGCCATGCTTATCGGAAACAGCCAGCGTCTCTCTTGGTCGCTACTCTCACCCTCTAATACCCTCTCCGCCCTTCTTGCCAACCAGTTTGCGGAGGCCGACGGTATTCAGGTAAGCGCTCTCATGTATGCCGCCACCGTGCTGGTCGTGCTCACCCTAGGCGTGAATATTGCGGGCGAGGCGGTTCTCCGGCGTACAAAGAAAGCCACGGCAGGTCTTGGTTAAAATTAATCTTAGTTATGACAAGCGCTGCTCCCAACTTACAAAGAAATTTCTTTTCCGATTCTGGAAAGAAGACCTCCGTGTTCCGATTGTTCTGCAATCACTTCCTGACAGGTCTTTGCATCGCACTCTCCCTGCTGACGCTGGTGCCTCTTTTTTCGATTGTCTTTCTGGTGATCCAGAACGGCCTTCCCCTTCTATCGGCAAATCTCTTCACTCAACTACCTCCAGCTCCCGGCTTGGATGGAGGAGGTTTTGGCAATGCCATTATGGGGACACTCGTCATGGTTGGGATCTCTCTAGGTTTCTCGGTTCCTCTGGGGATTCTAGCTGCTGTTTTCGTTAATGAGTACGCATCCGGTTCATGGTTGGCTTCCATAGTGCGCTTCGTTGCCAAGCTACTTACTGGCATACCCTCCATCATCTGTGGTGTTTTTGCATTTGCGGCAGTGGTGATGACAACTCATAAATTCTCGGCACTTGCTGGCGGAATTGCCCTAGCTATCTTGATCCTGCCAACGATCCTACTGACTGCCGAGCAGGCACTTCTGGGGGTTCCCTACGCTTTCCGCGAAGCCTCATTCGGCGTCGGTGCCACTCCCTTTCAGACGATCTGGCGCATTGTCCTTCCAGAGGCTATGCCCGCTATCATAACCGGAGTCATGTTAGCCGTGGCGCGCGCCGCAGGTGAGACTGCCCCCGTGCTCTTTACAGCTCTTTTCAGCCAGAACTGGATAAAGGGTATCATGGAGCCGACGGCCTCCCTCTCGGTGCTGATCTATAACTTTGCCTCCCTTCCCTACGTGTATCACATCAAGCTTGCGTGGTCTGCCTCGCTGATTCTTGTGGCTCTCGTGACTCTGAGCAACATCCTTGCCCAAGTCATCTTTGCTCCCAAACATCATTAGTCCGAAATCTTTTCAACCCGCACAAACCGGAACCATGCCCTACGAAGAACACGCTGCCATACCACCAGAGGCTTCCGAACGCCCCCTAGAACTCACCAATGATTTTACTCCTGGCGAAAGTAACTTTATCAAGGTTGATAACTTTAAGTTCTTCTACGGGAAGAAAGAGGCTCTCCACGGGATCAACTTGGAGATTCCGTCTCGCAAGGTGACCGCCTTCATTGGCCCTTCGGGCTGCGGAAAATCGACCTTACTTCGCAATTTCAACCGCATGAACGAACTTATTCCAGGAGTTCATCACGAGGGAGATATCACGATCCATGGCACGAGCATTTACGATCCCTTCGTCGAGATCATTGCCCTACGACGCCGCATCGGGATGGTATTCCAGAAATCGAACCCGTTTCCCATGTCGATCTACGAGAATATCGTCTATCCCCTGCGTATCGCTGGCCAGAACACTAGATCTGTCCTCGATGAGACGGTGGAGCGTTGCCTCCGTTCAGCGGCTCTATGGGAAGAGGCTAAGGATCGCCTTAACGACAGTGCCTTGGGACTCTCCGGCGGACAGATGCAGCGCCTCTGTATCGCCCGTGCTGTGGCTAGTCGTCCAGAGATCCTCCTCATGGATGAGCCGTGCTCGGCTCTGGATCCTATTGCGACAGCTAAGGTCGAGGAACTCATTATCGAGCTCAAGAAGGACTTCACGATTGTGATTGTTACCCACAATATGCAACAGGCCAGCCGCGTCTCGGAGCTCACTGCCTTCTTCTACCTGGGCAACCTGATTGAGTTCGACAACACCCGCAAGATCTTCACTAATCCCTCGATGAAGCAGACCGAGGAATACATCACCGGTCGCTTCGGTTGATCTCAGCTCTCCCTTTTATGTATAAAGAACCCGCCAAGCCCCATACACTCACGAATTTCACGACATCCCTAGATCAGCTCCGCAGCAGCGTCCTTAGGATGTCTAGCCTCGCCCACCTGAATCTCAAGAATTCCATCAAGGGATTAATGGAGCGTGACGACGACTGGTGCAACAATTGCATCGCCGATGACGAGGAGATCGATCTTCTGGAGATGCAGATTGACCACGAGGGAATCGAGGTCATGAGCCGGTTCCATCCCTTTGCTTCAGATTTGCGCGAGGTGATCTCTTCGATTAAGATCGGAGCTAACATCGAACGTGTTGCCGATCAGGCGGTGAATATTGCCCGCCGCGCCCGCAAGCTAAATGAACAACCCGAGTTGGCGGAACTTCACCTGCTTGACAATCCGATCCGCCTCTCCCTGGAAATGTTTGCTGATGCCGTCCGCGCCTTCGCCGAGCGGAATGCAGAGCTCGCGGTGGAACTTAAGTCTCGTGACAAGGAACTCGATCTCCTCAATAAGGAACTCACCGATACGCTTATCAACAGGATGCAGGACGACTCGCCGAATCTCCCGAGTTACCTCAATCTAATCTTCATCAGCCGCTGTCTGGAGCGTATCGGCGACCATGCCTGCAACATCGCCGAGGATGTCGTCTTCGCGGTTAATGCTGAGGATATTCGGCATCCCGGGAAGGTGTAGTCCTCCTGAGCTCCCTCTGCGATACCCGGTCCTAGCATCCCTTGATGGACGGGAGATTTTCTCCTTGAACAGGGGTGTGCGCCCCTTAGCCTTCGAATCTACCGTTCATGCGTCGTTTTCTTCTGTTTTTCGTGTTTTTTCTTTCCGCAAGCGGCTTGCTGCGGGCTCAGTTCGGTAATTTTGGCGACAAGCCGGTGGAAATCACCGCGGACGGCGATACGCGCTTCGAAAACGGCACCGCCATCGCGGACAAAAATGTCCAGATCCATTATAACGGCATAGCCATTTATGCTGATCACGCCGAATACAACCCCGATACCCGCGATGTCCTTTTGGTGGGAAATGTTCGCATCTACTCTGGAAGCGACCTCTTCAACGGGCAACGGGTCTTTTACAATTTGGAAACCAAGCAGACCCGGGCGTTGGAATTCGATGGAAGCCATTACCCCATGAAGTTCAGTTCCCTCTCGGCGCGTGGATTCGGCACCCGCCAGTTCACGCTCAGTGACTCCTCCATCACCACATCGGACTCCTCGATGCCCGACTGGCACGTGCAGGCGAAGACGATCCGTCTATATCCGAACGATCGTGTGGTGATGCTGAATTCCACGGTTTATGTGGGAAAGATCCCCGTATTCTGGCTTCCCTACACCTATTCCAGCCTTTCGCACCAGGGATTCCAGTTCTCTCCCGGATATGATTCGAACTGGGGTGGTTACCTCCTTACCTCCTACTCGGTTCCGCTCGGTACCGGCGATAATTTTCTCGCAACATTTCGCTCGGATTACAGGACCGAGCATGGTTATGCGGTTGGCTTTAATGCGAATCTCAAATTCGGCAAGAACGATCGTAACGTCGGCCAGTTCATTTCGTACTACGCCAATGACACCAATCCAGAGGGATTCAACAATGCGATTCCTGCGCCAACCCCCGGAGCATCACGCTACCGCGTCGGTTTCCAGCAGCATCTTTACTTCTCGGATGATGTCTATGCGACCTTTGATATGACGAAGTTAAGCGATGCTAATTTCATGGAGAATTACTACCCCGTGGAAAACCGATACAATCCGCAGCCCGACAACAATATCACACTGACCAAGTTGGATGATATCTATGCGATGTCTCTGGTAACTCGATGGCAGATGAACGGCTTTCAGGAGACAACCGAGAGAAAGCCTGAGTTGGCAATCGATTTCAAGCAGGAGCCACTCTTGGGCCTGCCGATTTTCTACGATGGGACAACGGCGCTCGGTCAGCTCAATCGTAATTTTTCTGATAATATTCCACAAGGTCTCACTAATGTTCCGAGCAATATCAACTACGGTAGTGCGCGATTCGACACGTTCCATCAGCTCAGTGCGGCGCAGACCCTCTTTGGCTGGCTCTCCACTATCCCCACAGTCGGCATCCGGGGAACCTATTACTCGCAGGGCAGTTACTATACAAATGCCTCGGGGCAGAACGTCCCTTATCCGTACACCCCCACTACGAATAACTCGCTAGTTACAACCGGAAGCCAGGTCAGGGCAATCGTCAATGCCAGTCTGGAAAACTCCTTCAAGATTTCCCAGAGCTTCGAGGGTGTTCAGTCAGGTTGGCTAGCCTTGGATGGACTTAGGCATATCTTCCAGCCCTACAGCATGCTTTCCGGAGTTTATGCGGGGGGGCCGAATGTGAATCAGATTCCGCAGTTCGATCGACTGCTACCCAACAATCCAAATTCCACTACGAAATCGGGATACCAGCCGAGTTCCACGCAGCTCCAACCGTTGGATTTTCCCGAGTTCGCAGCCATAGACGCAATCGACAGTTGGGCGATCTGGCGTCTTGGTGTGCGTAACCGCCTCCAGACCCGTCGAGATGGAGAGACTGTTGACTGGTTTTATCTGGACAGCTTTGCGGATGTGAACGGGCTCAATCCCTACATGAACGGTCCCCTTTCCAATCTCAATAATAGATTTACCTTTGCCCCCGTGAGTTGGTTCTACTTCAAGGTTGGCTCTCAGGTGCCGCTTGTCTCTGAGGGCTTCACCGAACTCAATACGGATCTCATGTTCATGCCGGCGCGTAATTTTAGTTTTGGATTCGGCTCCCGTTACATCAATAACTACCAAGGTCTTAACACCTCGGGAGATCTGAATCAGAACTATAATCAGAACGGGAACCAATATCCTTTCAGTGCGTTCTGGCGCGTGAACGACCACTGGTCAATGAGCGCCCAGGAACTTTACAACGTGCAGCCGGGCCAACCTAACGCGCTCATCTACGAGCGGTACATGATCCATCGCGATCTCTCGAGCTGGATCGTTTCGCTGGGCGTCGAGGTTCGCAATAACCAGGCCCAGGGGACTTCCAGTCAACAGACTCAGTACGGAGCTCTTCTCAGTCTGACGCTTAAGGATCTTCCACAGGTCACGCTTCCCTTTGCTTTCAGTCCAGCCTCTCAGGCAGGATCGAGCCCTATCTCGGCATCGCGCTGATTGGATATCCGGTCAGCTTTTCAATGGGTAGGATGTTGGAGTGCTAATGGGAACTTTGCTCCAGGACCTTAAAGGCATCGCCGGCGTCTCCCGGTATGAGGAAACGGTTGGATGATTTGGCGGTCTTTTTTGGAGAGATCCATCGACGCAAGAATTCCCGTTGTGTGGAGAAAGACTTTTCCTTCCATCCGAGGGAGTGGCCCCACCTGATAAGATCGCTGAAATTCACATCTGCGGTGAGGTCCTGTTTCCCAAAACGGGCGTAAACTTCTCGTCCAGTGTAGAGTTGATGTTTCCAGTATGCGCGCAGGGAGCCCCCCAGACGTCTTTGGCCTACTGTATAGAGGGCCGTTGACAGGTCTCCGTAGTCGATCGTGAGCAGGTACCCCTCTTTCCAGCATGGACTCCAGGTCTCGAGATGAGTGCGGTAGGAGTCATGACGTTCCACTCTCTGACCATCCTTAAGCGCTGCTAAATCCGTGAACCATTTATCGGTAGCGGCTGGAGGGCTTGTCGTCTCGGAAAGAGACCCGTCCGGATGAATGATGACGCCAAGTTCCAGCCACTCATCTCCCGACTTTTGAAATACCCTACAGGGAAAGGCATCGACCAGTTCGTTGCTGAAGATCAGGGCTCGGCCATGACTTCTCTCGAGTCCCTCCTTGAGTGAATCAACCCAGCGGACACCTCCCCAGCGAAGGTTCTGTTGCTGCTTGGAGCGAAGGATGGGGGAGGTCTCACAAATCATGTAATCGATTCGCCAACGGGTCTTCCAAGCCAGATGACGTAGGACCGAGCGTGCCATCAGGCCGCTTCCCGCGCCGACCTCAATCACGGGAATTCTAGTGTTTCTCCATCCGAGTTCTTTAGCCCTTTGGCGGATCCAATGCGCAATGGCCGCTCCCAGTTGAGGATCGAGTGAGGCGGCGGTGGAGAAATCACCCCCGCACCCCACGTCGTGAATCTGTGACGAGTAGTAGCCGAAAGTCGGATGGTGAAGAGCCTCCTTCATGAAGCGTTCGAGGGGGATCATCCCACCGCATTCATCCTGCAAACCTTGTAGGAAGCGAAGAAGATCGGCGGAACCCACGGTTGATCAGCTTTGGATGTATCAGCTCACGAGGGCTCTGCAAGCTGTTGTCCTGGCGACGGGGTCTGCGGCGGTCAAAAGGTCGGAGACAATGACCACGCGCTTAGCCCCGGCATGGATTACCGAAGGGAGATTGAGGAGATTGATTCCCCCGATGCAGAAGATGGGGAAAGAAAGCGAACGGTACACTTCCTGGATCTGTTCCATCCCGATCGGCGTGTAGTCGGGTTTGGTCGCGGTTGCAAAGAGAGGGCCGAAGCCAATATAGTCAGGAGATTCTTCGACAGCCGAAAGAGCCTGATCTAGCGAATGAGTGGACTTGCCGATAATGGCTTTGTGACCTGCTAGTCGCCGTGCTTCGGCAACGCTTAGGTCATCCTGCCCCACGTGAGCACCATCCGCACCGGTTTCGGGGACAAGTTCAGGATAGTCGTTCAGGATGAAGGGAATCCCCGCCTTCCGGCAGATTGGAGCAAGTTCTAGTGCCATGGTGCGGATTTCCTCCCGACCCTCCTTCTTTGCCCTGAGTTGGAGGATGTCGATACCTCCCGCAATCAGAGAGTGGGCCATGGCAACCATGCGATCCGCCGATACGTACCCCGTGTCGAGGATCCCGTAGAGACGGCACTCGGATAGCTGTTTCATAAAGGGATCATATTTTCCTATCTCGAGATCCCATTCCCCAGTACCTAGATTCTATTCCTTCAACGTGGGAACGCCATCCTTGAGGAATTTCTCAAGGAATCCCGTATTGTATTTTCCCTTACGGAAATCGGCGTTCTGCATGATTGCCCTGTGGAGCGGGATGGTAGTCTTGATTCCGATGACTTGGTACTCGCCGAGGGCCCTTGACATGCGGGCGATAGCCGCCTCGCGCGTGGAGGCAGTCGCGATCATCTTCGAGATCATTGAGTCGTAATTGGGAGGGATAGGGTAGCCCGCATAGGCATGTGAGTCGATGCGGAGACCGCGTCCACCTGGGGCGTAGTAGGCCTCGATCTTTCCGGCGCAAGGCATGAAGTTCTTTTCCGGATCCTCGGCGTTGATACGGCACTCGATTGAGTGGAGGCGGGGCTTGGCATTGACCAAATGCTCAGAGAGGTGCTCCCCGGCGGCCACCTGAAGCTGCTGCTTCACGAGATCCACGCCGTAGACTTCCTCCGTCACGGGATGTTCCACCTGGATACGGGTGTTCATCTCCATGAAGTAGAAGTTCAGGTCGTCGTCCACTAGGTACTCGATGGTTCCGGCGTTGTAGTAACCAACCGTCTCGCAGAGACGGACTGAGGCATCACCCATCCGCTTGCGGAGATCCTCAGTCATGAGTGGAGAGGGGCACTCTTCGAGAATCTTCTGATTGCGCCTCTGAAGTGAGCAGTCGCGTTCACCGAGATGGACGATCTTGCCGTGTTTGTCACCGAAGACCTGAAACTCGATGTGGTGAGGGTTAATGATCAGCTTCTCGATGTAGACATCGGGATTGCCGAAGGCCTTGTCGGCCTCCATGCGGGCACTGTGGAATCCAGCGATCAGGCTCTCCTCGTCGTGAGCCATGCGCATGCCGCGTCCGCCGCCGCCAGCCACCGCCTTGATCATCACCGGGTAGCCGATCTGCAGGGCGACCTTGATTGCTTCCTTTTCGTCCGGAACGACGCCGTCGCTACCCGGGGAAATGGGGACGCCTGCCTTCTTGGCGCACTCACGTGCACTATTCTTATCACCCATGAGTCGGATGGACTCGGGGGAGGGGCCGACGAAGGTGATATTCGCCAAGGCGCATATTTCCGCGAAATGGGCGTTCTCGGCAAGGAATCCGTAACCCGGATGGATGGCATCGACATCGGCGATCTCCGCTGCGCTAATGATTCGGTCGATTCTCAGATAGCTTTCGCTACCAGGGGCAGGACCAATGCAGATAGCCTCGTCGGCCAGCTGCACGTGCAGGGAGTGGATGTCGGGTTCGGAATAGACTGCCACGGTGCTGATACCCAGCTCCTTGCAGGCACGGATGATTCGCAGGGCGATTTCCCCACGGTTGGCAATCAGGACTTTTTTGAACATGGGTTCGTTGATCCGGTGTTCCGGTTGCTTTAGCTGACTCGGAAGAGGACCTGCCCGAACTGGACCGGCTTGCCGTTCTCGGCGACTATCTCGACAATCTTGCCTGCAATTTCAGCCTTGATCTCATTCATGACCTTCATCGCCTCGATGATGCAGACGACGGATTCGGCATTGATGGTCTTGCCGACCTCGACGTATGCCGGTGACTCGGTAGACGGACAGGCATAAAAAGTGCCGACCATAGGGGAGGTGATCTCTTTGAAGTTACTCTTGGCGGGTTCTGCAGCGGCCGATTTCTCAGAGGACAAGGCGGCTGCGCCTGCGACAGGTGCCGCAGCGGCAATTGGCTGGGAATATCCTTGGTGTCCCTGAAAAAGAGTCGCACCACTTGATGCGCCGGCTGGGGTCTTCAGAGTAATCTTGAAGTCACCCTTTTCGAATTCCAGGACGGCCAGATCGTTTTTCTTGAGTAGGTCGATCAGTGTGCGGACCTCTTGGAAGTCGCTACTCCCATTCCCTTGGGTAGCGATTGCTTTGGCTACCTTGGCCGAGGCGGTGGACTTGTTAATGGGTGCCTTGGTCGTTGGTTTGACGGAAGGCTTCTTGGAGGTCTTGGTGGTACGTGCCATACAATCTAGAATTGTGGATTGATCACTCCTCTTAGGTCAAGCAAGTGATCCAGCTTTACAGCGGAAGTTCTTCCGGTTTTATTTAGAGACTATGTGGCTCCTCATGCCTTTTCTTGTAACCGTTCTCGTGATCGTCTGTTTCCTGATGATCCTCACGATCCTCATGCAGCGTCCGAAGAGCGAAGGCCTCGGCGCCGCCTTCGGAGGAGGACTCACGGATAATCTCTTCGGCGCCCAGACGACTACTGTCCTGACCAAGTTTACGGTTTGGCTCGGCGGACTTTTCTTCTTCCTGACGTTGCTGATTTCCGTCCTGCAAGTGAAATCCTCTGCTGGTCCCACAGCCATTCAGAAGCAGTTGATGAAGGCCCCTGCCCCGGTCTCCTCGCCTGCCAAGTAATTTTCTATGAAAGCGGCCGCTTTGATCGGCCCCGTGACGGCGTGGAGAAGTAAAGCCTCATCTCCCGTAGTCTTTGTTCCTACGATGGGGGCCCTGCATCAGGGACACGCCTCACTGATCCGTCGCGCGAGGCGACTGGCCGATGCCGGTGGTAAAAAAGGTAACGTTGTCGTTTCGATTTTTGTGAATCCGAAGCAGTTCGGCCCCAAAGAGGATCTTTCCAAGTATCCGCGTCCCTTCGCCGAGGATCGCGCTCTCTGTAAGAGGGAGGGGGTAGACCTGCTGTTTCATCCTACTGCGGGTGAAATGTATGCGTCCGATTCCTCGGTCTCGGTCACAGAGTCCTCTCTCTCTTCAGGTCTTTGCGGAGCCTCTCGCCCAGGTCATTTTGACGGGGTCTGCACCGTGGTCTCAATGCTCTTCAATATGATCCGTCCCGACATCGCCACCTTCGGCGAAAAGGATTGGCAGCAGCTTGCCGTGATCCGTCGGATGGTCCGGGATCTGAAGATCCCAGTGAAGATTAAGGGTCATCCTACTGTGCGTGAGGAAGATGGGTTGGCCCTCAGTTCGCGGAACCGTCTGCTATTGCCCGAATCCCGCCTTGTAGCACCCCGCATCTATCAGGCGCTTCTTGCCTCAGCCATGGAGGCTGAGGCGGGAGAAGTCTCCGTGACTCGAGTCCGGCAGGGATTAAAGAAAGATTTGGCTGCCATTCCCGGTGCCGAGATCGATTATGTGCAGATCGTGGATGAGGTAACTCTTGTGCCGCTGGGCAAACTCACCCCTCAGGTGAAAGCTCGCGCACTAGTCGCCGTCCGGTTTAGCTCTGTAGGAACGGGCTCCGTGAGACTGATCGATAACATCTCACTCCCTTGCCGTTCATGAAATCCTTCGATTATATCGTGATAGGCAGTGGCATTGCCGGCCTCACCTTTGCCCTCAAGGCCTCGGAGAAGGGATCTGTCGCCATAGTCACCAAGAAGTCGCGTGCCGACTCGAACACAGCATGGGCTCAGGGAGGCATTGCCTGTGTCACCAGCAATGAAGACTCTGTAGCTCTTCATGTCCGGGATACCATCATCGCCGGGGATGGTCTTTGCAACGAGGAGGTAGTGCACAGCATCGTGAGTGAGGGCCCTGAGCGCATTGCCGAACTGGTGTCTCTCGGCATGCACTTCGACGAGCGTACCAACCCCGAGGGAATCAAGGAACCCGACCTAGGCCGGGAGGGAGGCCACTCCAAGCGCCGGATCCTCCATGCCAAAGATACTACCGGACTCGAGATCGAGAAGACCCTCCTCTCAGCCGTTTCGGCCCATCCGAACATCTCTGTGCTGGAGAACCACATGGCCGTGGATCTCATCACCACGGGCAAGCTTGGCTACGCCATGCAGGATAGCTGCGTCGGCCTCTATGTTCTGAACGAGGCCACGGGCGAGGTGGAGACACTCCGCTCCGATGTCACCATCCTAGCTACCGGAGGCTGCGGCCGCGTCTACCTCTACACGACCAATCCCGATATCGCTACCGGTGACGGCGTCGCTATGGCTTGGCGTGCGGGCGCGGCGATCACGAACATGGAGTTCATGCAGTTTCACCCGACCTGCCTCTACCATCCGAAGGCCAAGTCCTTCCTGATAACCGAGGCAGTGCGTGGGGAAGGGGGAGTTCTCACGGACAATAAGGGATACCGTTTCATGGAAAAATATGACGAGCGTCTCGAGCTGGCTCCCCGCGACATCGTGGCCCGCGCTATCGATGCCGAGATGAAGCGTACTGGCAAGCCCTGCGTCTACCTCGACATCTCCCACAAGCCCGCGGACTTTATCCGAGAACGGTTCCCCACCATTTACGAGACATGTCTTAGCCTCGAGATCGACATTACGGAGCAGCCGATCCCTGTTGTGCCTGCTGCCCACTACCAATGCGGAGGGGTGAAGACCGACATGAACGGCGAGACCACGCTGCGAGGACTTTATGCCGTAGGTGAGGCTGCCAGTACGGGGCTTCATGGTGCCAATCGCTTAGCCAGTAACTCCCTGCTGGAGGCGCTTGTTATGGCCCATCGTGCCGAGGCAAAGGCGAGTCGGAACCATCACCATCAGGAAACCGAGATTAGCCTTCCCGAGTGGCGTCCTGGTAAGGTTCAGGATGTCGACGAACTCGTGGTGATTTATCACAACTGGGACGAGATCCGCCGTCTCATGTGGGATTACGTCGGCATTGTACGCACCGACAAGCGGCTCCAGAGGGCGGCCACCCGCCTTCGCAATCTCCAGACCGAGATCCAGGAGTTCTACTGGAACTTCAAGATCACAGCTGACCTACTCGAGCTCCGCAATCTGGCCACGGCTGCGTCTATTATTGTCGACTGCGCCATCAGCAGGAAGGAGAGCCGAGGGCTCCACTACACGCTCGACTATCCTGCGCATGATGATGTGAAGTTTCTGCACGACACTGTGATCCGTCGGATCTGATCAAAACTTTTCGCTGAAAGAAGTCAAAGTTGTTTCAGCGGGCTACTCGCAAACCTCACGGAATAGGTCTTAGTTGTGCTTCGTGAATCCAGAAGAAGCTCACAGAAATTACTAATAACTATTACGGCAGCCAACCCAGATCAACGGATACCTCCCAGGATGGTTTTGGCTTAACTGATTCGGGAGCTCCTCTTGTCGCGGATAATGACGAAACCTCATCCGACTTCGATCAGGGCCAGGATCAAGAGATGGACATGAACATGGACTTCTCCGGCGGCGGAAATGATTCTTAGATTATCTTAATTCACTATCCTGGAGGCCAAGCCATGCGGCGGCCGCCAAGGACATGCAGATGCAGATGGGGGACTGTCTCCCCTCCATTAGGTCCATTGTTGATCACGATACGGTAACCGTTTTCAGTTAAACCTTCCTGCCTGGCCGTTGATGCAGCAGCGGCAAGGAGAATGCCCAGGAGAGCGTTGTCGCAGGGGGATGCTTCATTGATCCGGGGAATACAGCGCCTCGGAACCACTAGGAAGTGAACTGGAGCCTGAGGTGCGATGTCGCGGAAGGCGATCCACTCCTCTCCCTCTGCTAGGATCTCGGCAGGGATATCGCCCGCAGCTATCTTTTCGAAGAGGGTCATGGCGACCAATTTTTCTTGATCCTTCGGTAGGAGTGGCTTCCTAGCTCAGTTGGATCTCGAGGGGCTCCCCAAGGCGGGACTCACCGGCTGCCTGCCCATGCTGACGGATGAATCCCACGATCTCTTCGCGGAGACCCTGAACGCTCCGGCGCCTTCCCATGAGACGCACACATCCCGATAGATCATGGATCTCGAGCCGTGCGGCCCTGGAGCTCGCGGCGCGTTGCAGCCGTTCTCCCAAGAGGCCAAAGAAGGCCAGCTCGTAGCCATCCCCAGCCTCGCGGGCCAGTTCGGTGAGAGAGAGGCTGACCGGTGGATCAGGAAGGCGGAAGTGCATTGCCACATCATGGAATCCGAGCGAATCCAGGACATGGAGAACCGCCTCCGTGAGATTCGGGATCTCCACGGTGGTGGCCTCGAAATCACGGTGCAGATAAACTGAGACACTTTCGGCGATATGCTCGGCAAGCCACCAGCGATGATGGCCAGCCTGTTCAGCTGCACTCATGATCGATGCCGTGATCCAGCGCTTGTCGAAAGTCGTGCTCCTTCCATCGGGAAGGGACACTAGCGGCATGCCATCGAGGAGTGCGATCATGAAGGGGTGCGCTAGCTGGGAATCTTGTTGAAGAGCTCCTTCTGGTCATCGGAGAGTGGGGCGCGGCGTTCCAGAGACTGGATCTCTTCGATGAACTCTCCTATATCCTCGAAGCGCCGGTAGACCGAGGCGAAGCGCACATAGGCCACCGGATCCACAGCGTGCAGACGTTCCATAACCTTGGCTCCGATGGTCTTGGTGGAGACTTCACGATCTTGTCCTGACTCCAGGTCGTTGATGATCGCGTGAACGGATTCCTCCATGATATCGAGGGAGATAGGGCGCTTCTCGCAGGCCTTGATAAGGCTTGAGAGGAGCTTCTGCCTGTCGAAGGGTTCGCGCCTTCCGTCCCTCTTGACCGCAAGTAGCTCTACCCGCTCGATTTGCTCGTAGGTGGTGAAGCGACTTTCGCAGGCGATACACTCTCTGCGACGGCGGATACTGGTGCCATCTTTCGAGAGACGGGAGTCAATGACCTTATCGTCTTGTGATGAGCACTTGGGGCAAAGCATTGTGTAAAAACGGGAGTCTTTCTAGAAGACACCACAAGATATTGTGGGTGGGAAGGAAAAACAACCAATGCAGTCATTTCCACGCCCCCTCTGTCCGATAATTCACTACAAAAGAAGGTGCCATCCAATACCACAGGGGGGAATCAAGCAGTTAGCATCGCAGCACCGAATACTCCCGCGCTATCTCCTAAGGCTGGGCGTAAGATCGGGGTGCGGAAGTCATCGTTGAAAAGATGGCCAAGAACAGCGGAGCGCGTCTCCTCTTCATAGAGTAGGTCTAGATTGCCAACACCACCCCCGATAACAATGGCATCTGGATCGAGAATATTGATCACTGCGGCTAAGGCCACAGCGAATTTTTCCCGCAGTCTCTCTAAAGTGGCCTTGGCCTTCGGATCGCCTTTCTCGGCAAGTTTAGCGATTGCCGGCAGGCGGATGTCACTTTTTGCCAGGTTCCTGTAGAATCGCTCCAGGGCCGGTCCCGAAATAACTGTCTCCACGCATCCCACACGACCGCAATAACAGGAGGTGATTTCGCCAGGGATCGGATTATGCCCCCACTCGCCGCAAATTCCGTGTGCACCGGTCAGTGCCCTTCCATCGACCACGATGCCTCCTCCGACTCCTGTCCCGAGGATAATTCCAAAGACGGTACTGTATCCCTTGGCGACTCCAAGTGTGGCCTCTGCTAAAGCGCAGCAATTGGCATCATTTGCCACCCTCACCTCGCAGCCCAGCGCTGCTGCAAGGTCGTTTATTAGAGTGCGATGATTGAGACAAAGGGTGTTGGAGTTCCGTAGAAGTCCGGAATTCGGTGATATAACCCCCGGAGTTCCGATGCCGATAATAGGCGGTCTTTTGTTTCCGGATTCGCACTCGAGCATAGAAACAAGGGTGGCGATTCGCTCTAAGATGGGTTCATAACCTTCTTTTGAACAGGTGGGAAGACGAAGTCGGTGAAGCGCCTGGGCAGGATTTTCAGGATCCAGAATTGCCCCCTCAATCTTGGTTCCACCCAAATCGATTCCCCAGCATTCGCGACGCTCGCTGGCTGTATTGGCGTTGAGCTCTCTTGTCATTCAGATAGCTTTTTAGCATCAGACATCCTGTGGCACGACTTCCAAATCCATCTCAAACCTGCCAATGAAGCACTTGCTGGAAAGCGAACGAAGAGCGCGACAGGAGATCACACGGTCATGCCTGAGATCGATGTGCAAATCCTATTTCAGTAGTCTTAAAGCATACTCCAGGAACTGCTTTGTACATTCTTGGAGTATAATCGATGGAATGGATCTTCTGCCCCGCAGGGTGTGTGTCAGTTCTTAATATGAGAACTCTCTTCACAAGAGCCCTGATCATTCTCCCTCCAGGCGAGGGGATTGTGTTCGGTTCCCTGCTTGTCGAGAATGGAGTGATTGCCGGTGTGATTCCCAAGAGCTTGCCATTTCATGGTGTTGATGGCGCTCATGTGATCGATTGCGAAGGGGATTATCTGGCTCCGGGTCTGGTGGACATCCATTGCCATGGCGCTGTAGGACACGATGCCATGGAAGCGACTCCGGAAGCTTTTGATAAAATTCTCCGACATCATCTCTCACGAGGGACGACCTCGGCCGTGCTGACGACGGTGGCTGCATTTCTTCCTGAGATGCAGGCTGTTTTGGAGTGTGCTAAGTTCTATCGATCAGCGGGTACGTTTGCGGTATCCAGGCTGATCGGAATCCATCTGGAGGGCCCTTACTTCTCGTCCTATCGACGGGGTGCTCATCGGGCCGAGATGATTCGACATCCTTCCGTAGAAGAGACCTCCCGCCTTCTCAACTATGCAGACGTGGTCCGGCGCATGACCATTGCCCCGGAACTGCCAGGAGCCTTGGATCTGGTATGTGAACTTTGCAGGCATGGGATTGCGGCCAGTGCGGGTCACTCCGATGCCACGGAGGAGGAGGCTCTGGCCGGGTTCAATGCGGGAATCTCCCAAGTGACTCACCTTCACAACGCGATGTCCTCCTTGCGAAAGACGGCACCTGATCCGAGACGCGGCCTGGTAGAGGCCGCGCTGGAAACTCCCGGCGTCGTGTGCGAGTTGATTGCGGATGGTATGCATGTCCCCACGGAGTTGCTTCGCGAGGCATGGCTTGCCAAAGGATGGAAAGAGATAGCCCTGATATCGGATGCCACCGCCGGTGCGGGTCTCAGGGAGGGGGATGGCTTCCGTCTCGGCGAACTAGCCTGCATCGTTGAGGAGAAGGGCGCATGGACATGGACTGGGGAAGGGAGTGCTCGCTGTCTTGCCGGAAGTACCGCAACCCTCTTCGATGGAGTCAGGAGAATGGTGGCAGAAGTGGGAGTTCCTCTTGAGGAGGCGGTGGCGATGGCGACGTTGGTTCCCGCAAAAACCCTCGGTCTGGAGCAATCGGTTGGTTCCCTAGCTCTTGGTAAAGCAGCCGACATCATCCGTTTCTCCTCAACATGGAAGATAAACGGGATCTGGCTCAGCGCCAGGGAGTTTGTCCCATGAGTAGCTCACTTAGGGAATCGCTGATTTAACAAAAGTAGGACCGAGCCTCGAACCACCACCGCAACCTATGTTCAGGAAGTTTTTAACAGTGGAGCAGACTGGGGTGTCAGCAAACTTGGCATACATTAAATAGTTTTTATAAAGAACTCATCGGTTATATAAGAAAATATGGTACAAGAAAAAAAATCAACAGCTGCTCTTAGAATTGCTAGCGGCTTAGCAATGTTGTTTGTTTCTTTTTGTTTCTTTGGGGTTTTGTTTTTGGGGATTAGCGCTCATCCTAATGTAAACTTAGCTGATCTCCTAATTCCATTGTCTATATTTATGCCATTTGGCCTTATTTGTTTATTTATGGCATGGAGATTTCTGCGAGATGGATTGCACTCTGAAAGTGCTACATTGCTGCCGAAATGGTTTTTTTGGTGTTTTGGGATATTTATTTCAATTTTAATAGGAATTGCAGGTTATTTTCATCCAGTTAGTATTATTCCCGTTGTTGTCGCAATCCTTTTTACTGTGATATCTTATAAATACAGAAAACAATGAAAGCGTCCAATGCGTTTAAACAGTACACCCAGATTGGTGGACTGCTGGGGAGTTCTGATGCCAATGAGAATCTCTCCTCTGACCTGAATGGCAATACCTACACCTACGATCCTCAATACATAGCCGTGGGAACGGCTTGGATAGAGTGTGCAAAAGCCAGAAGTGGAACTTTATGTAGCTTGCAATTCCAGACTGTTTCTTCAAAAACAAAATCCTGATGAATCAACTTATTCCCCTCATTGCACTCCTCGCCACCGCTCCCATGATCCAAGCTGTCGAACCCTCCATTACCTGTAAATCGTTCGGCACAACTGCTGGCGGGCAGAAAGCATCGCTTTATACCCTGATAAATGCAAATGGAGCCTCCGCATCAATCAGTAACTACGGCGGTACGGTAACCAGTCTCATGATGCCCGATCGCAATGGAAAGATGGGGGATGTTGTCCTTGGATTCAACAAGTTGGCCGATTACGAAAAGAAGAGCCCATACTTTGGATGTCTAGTTGGCCGATACGGCAACCGTATCGCCAAAGGAGAGTTCACTCTGGATGGCAACACGTACCATCTCCCCATTAATAACAACGGCCAGTCGCTGCACGGTGGTTTGAAGGGATTTGATAAGGTGGTGTGGAATGCGACTCCGCTGGAAACAAAGCAAGGCCCTTCACTCAAACTCACTTATGTTAGCAAGGATGGTGAGGAAGGATATCCCGGCAAGCTTTCGGTCACGGCGACCTACACTCTCACCAACAAGAACGAACTGAAACTCGTTTACAGCGCCAAGACTGATAAGCCGACCGTCGTCAACCTTACCCACCACAGCTACTTCAATCTCGCGGGGCAGGGGAATGGTGACATCCTCGGTCATTTAGTGACCATACATGCCAATAAGTTTACCCCGGTGGACAAGGTGCTGATTCCCTCTGGCAAGCTTGCTTCAGTGAAGGGGACGCCATTTGATTTTCGCAAACCAACGTCCATCGGTGCGCGTATCCAAGAGAAGGATGAGCAACTCAAAAACGGCAAGGGATACGATCATAACTGGGTGGCTGACAAATGGCCGGGTCATCTGGGCCTGATCGCGAAGATTGAGGAGCCCAAG
>Ga0114962_10001043_pt1 | contig 24079 bp, 20 predicted proteins | sample C_130820_MF_Meta_FD_87017 | JGI IMG/M metagenome (GOLD analysis project Ga0114962, IMG submission 87017) | Freshwater microbial communities from Lake Croche, Canada to study carbon cycling - C_130820_MF_MetaG | ecosystem: Environmental > Aquatic > Freshwater > Lake | place: Lake Croche, Canada... | reverse complement strand
GCGGCAATGACTTCCTCCATGGCCTTGAACAGCGTGTCGTAGTGCAACTCACCGGTGTCAGGTTCGTGGCGTTGCGGGACGCCGGCGATTTGGAAATGCCCCACATGGCCTGTGGGCAGGTAGTGTCGAATTTTTTTCTCTACATCGCCTTCAACAATTTGGCAGTGGTAGAGGTCAAACTGCACTTTCAGGTTGGGCATGCCCACCTCGCGCACGATGGCATGGGCGTCGTCTTGGCGGTTGAGAAAGAAGTGCGGGATGTCGCGGGTATTGATGGGTTCAATCAACACATCGCGCCCAGCCGCTTGGGCTTGCTCGGCGGCCCAGCGCAGGTTGCTGAGATAGGTGTCACGCAAAGGGCCAGGGGTTCGGGCATAAGGGCCGCTGGTGCTGAGTTCGGGGGGCAAAGGACTCTCCACGCGAAGCTCGGGGGGCACCAAGCCCGCCATCACGTGGATGCGCGGACAGTTCATCACTTGCGCGTAGTCCAATGCCGTTAAAAAGCCGCTGCGAAACTCGGCCTCATGACCTGGCAAACACGTGGTGCCGCGCACGCCTTGCTCCCAAGCGAGTGACATGCCTGCGCGGTCGGTGCCGCCGGGAGGTGCATTGAACAGCACTTGTTGCAAGCCAGTGTCTTTTAATGCCTTGGCCAATTCGTGAGAGCCAAATTCATAGGGAAACAAATACTCCACGCCTTTGAAACCATCGTGGGCGGCTGCCGCAAAGCGATCCATGAAAGCGACATCGTTATACAAAAAGGACAGGTTGGCAGCAAAGTGCAACATGGGGACTCCGTGGGTTACCAATGAGCGCCAAAGGTTTGGCGAAGTTCTTCAATCTGCGCATCCTGCAAGCTTGGGGCGGGTTGAAGCAACTGCAAGCGTGCGGTTTCCTCCAACTCTTCCAACGTGGCCATGGTCTGCGCGGGCGTGTCGTGCCACACATTGGGGCCAAGGCGAGAGAGCATGACCGCATGCAAGGGCAAGCGGTGTTGGGCATAAGCTTGAATGGCGGCAGCCACCACCTTAGCGACCTCGGGGTCACCGGGGCGGTGGTAATCGATCAAAGGCACATGACCGACTTTCATCACAAAGTAGGGCGTGAGGGGCGCCAACAACTCTGCACCAAGTGCAGTGGGTATGGCCGCATCAGCCAAGGACAGCGCGACGACATGGGTGCTGTGGGTATGGATGACGCAGCGGGTGGCAGGCGACAAACCCATGGCCGCGCCGTAAATGGCTTGGTGCAACGACAAGGTTTTGCTGGCACGCTTGCCGCTGCGTTGAACGCCTTGGAGGTCAACAAACGCCAGTTCATCGGGGTCTAAAAACCCCAAGCAGGCGTCGGTGGGTGTGATGAGAAAACCATCGTCCAAGCGCACACTGATGTTGCCTGCACTGGCGTGGACATAGCCACGCGCAAACAGGCTCTCACCGATGCGGCAAATTTCGTGGCGAAGAGCGGGGGAATCGCTGGCGAAGTTCATGCGTGAGCTCAAAGTACCGGTCCGTGCAAGTGCGCAAAGGCCTTGGTGAAAAAGTCTGTGGTGCCAAAGTTGCCCGACTTCAAGCTGAGGTGAATGCCATCGCTGCTCGCCACAGGGCTGTGCGCATGGCACCAAGGCACGCCTGGGTCGATTTGCGCACCGATGTGCATTTGGTTGACTTGCAAAGCCTGCACGCACGCGCCCGAGGTTTCGCCGCCGGCCACCACCAACTGACCCACGCCCAAGCGCACCAAACCTTGGGCGATGTGCGCTAACACCTGTTCCATGCGTTCGCCAGCTGCGGCTTGACCGAGTTGGTTTTGCACCGCTTTGACTTGCGCCGCGTCAGCGGTGGAGTAAACCAACACCGGACCCCAAGGCAGATGCCTTTGCGCCCATTGCAACACCGGTGCAGCAAGCTCGGCAACAGCAGCGTTGGCCGTCCATTTCAACGGGTCGAGTTGACACACTTGTGTGGGATGGTGTTGCACGAAATGCGCCACCTGACCTTGGGTAGCCAAAGAGCAACTGCCGCTGACGATGGCTTTCAAGCCCAGGGCAGGGGGCAGTTGTGCGCTGGCCGGTGAAGGTGTAATGCCCCAGTTGGCAGGCAACGCGATGGCAACACCTGAACCCGCGGTGACCAAGCGCATGTCTTTCAGTGCAGGCCCCAGCTTGTGTAAATCGTCGTTTGACAAAGCGTCCACCACGGCAATTGAAACGCCTTGGGCTTGTAACGCAGCCATACGTGAAGTGACAGCAGCAGCGCCTTGTGCCACGGTTTTAAAGTCGATCAAACCCACTTGACCTCGGGTCTGTGCTTGCAGGACCGTGACCAAATTTGCGTCGCGCATGGGCGTGAGGGGATGGTTTTTCATACCGCTGTCGCTCAGCAGCACGTCGCCCACAAACAAATGGCCTTTGAACACGGTTCGCTGGTTGTCGGGAAAAGCAGGGGTGGCGATGGTGAAGGGGCAATTCAAGGCTTGCATCAGCGCTTCGGTGACGGGCCCGATATTGCCGCGCACTTCACCGCTGTACCAGCTGTCAAAGGTCGAGCAGTATTTGAAATAGACCTGTTCCACACCTTGTGCTTGAAGCCAGACCAGCGCCTCAAGCGACTGCTTCACCGCATCGGCCGGCGCGATGGTGCGAGATTTGAGCGCCACCACCACCGCGTTGCAATCGGCAGGAAGTGGACTGCTGGGCACACCAATGGTTTGCACCACCCGCATGCCTGCACGTACCAAGTTGTTGGCTAAATCGGTAGCACCTGTGAAATCGTCGGCGATACAACCCAGCAGCAAACTCATGACCTAGCCATGCGGTTGGTGCAAGCAGGCCACGGCGTATGCGCCCAAGCTGAGGCTGGCGTTCTTGGGCAGCCATTGACTGGCTTGGCGAAAAGCGGGTGCATCGGTGGTGGCCTGAATGAAATGAAACTCGTCAAGCATACCGAATGACGCATGGCTGTCTAAACCCTTGAGGTGCAGTTGCACGGACTCGGCGCTCATGTTGGCCACCATCAGCGTGATGCCGCGGCTGTCCGACCAGGCCAAACTGCTGACGCGTCGAGGCGCGCTGTTGTCCACCGACACCAAGGAATGACCGCTGGCGCAATGCAAAGAAGCCATGGTGTGAAACACCGGATAGACGGTGTGCTGGGCCACGGGACTGGGAAGGTCATCGAACCAAGGCTGTGTCAAGCCTGCTTGGCGGGTGTAAATCATGCCCAAAGGACCGGTGGGCGCGGCCATGCTGATGCGAGCCACACCGGCTTGCACCAAGGTGCTGACATAGCCCAAGGTCCAAGCTGCAGCAAACAAACCGCGTTGGCGGGGGTCCATCTTGGCCAAACACACCCGACCGTTGTGCGGATTGGGCGAGAAAGTAGCGCCATGCGGGTTGTCGCGCGCACCTATGCCGCTGGGCCCCACATGGTGCGGTTTGCCGCCCGTGAAATGTTTAGCCGTTTCAATTTGCCACGGCAGGGCTTCCAAGGTTTCCATCACCGAGCGGTCGTCGGCGGCGTGAACAATCGGACAGGTGGAATTGGTGATGAAGTCCAAGCCTTGGGCGGGAGGACGCTTGCGGTTGAGTTCGGTGAAGAAGGAAAACATACCGCCACCCAGTTGGGCATGGGGAAATGCTTGACGCGCCGCACGGTAAAGGTCGGCGAGCTCAGGTGCCGGTGGGTAGGTCCCGCCTGGCAGCACCGACTTCAAATGTCCAACGGGGCAGACCGCCAGCATGTGCACCTGCAAGCCTGCGGCCTTGGCCATCTGGGCCACGCCTTGCAACTCTTGGGCATAGTCGGTCAGGCTTTGCACCACCACTTCCAGCATCACCTCGGCGTGTAACTGTGAAGCCAATTGTTGGTAGTGGCGTAGCAAGCCGCTGTCGTGGTGTTGGCGCGGGTCAAAGTGGCAGACCACAAACTTTGGCGACAGCAAACGCATCAAGGGGATGTGTGCCAAAGCGTTTTGCACTTCCTCGGCAGGCAGACCTGTGCCGATGGGTGGAACCTTGAGAGAACTGATGTTGCCCAAGCCCAGTTCCACCTTGGCATGGCTGCTCTTGTGGTTGGCTTTAGGCAAGTTGCCAGTGATCTTGAGCGAGACTGACTGTTCCACCGCCACACCAGCGGGCAAGACATAGGGCCAGGGCCGCGCCAAGGGTCGCACATAGGTTTTAAAGGAAGCGTCGGTCCAGTTGCGGTGGTCTTCCATCTCGAAAGCATCGCCTTGCATTTCACAGCGCGCCCACACCCCGGGGAAAACTTGATGCGACAAAGCGCGTACATAGCGGAAAGGGCAGTCGGGGTTAACGTGCGCTGGAAACTGGCTTTGGGTGATGACGCCATCCACATGCTCAACCTTCAGCGACTGCCCGACCACGCCACTGAGGGGGTGTAGCACCACAAAGCCTGTGCGGGCAGTTAAAAAATCGGTGCGCGGGAGCGCTTTGCCCTGAAACGTCAATGAGCCATCGGCATGGCCTTCAATACGAGCCTCATAGTCGATGTGCTGATCGGCGCGGCTGCAAGAGGCGGCATAGTGGATAACAAAATGCTGCGCGTCTTGCTCGATAGACAGGTCGCGCAGGGTGGCCGTGTAGGTACCCCAGTTTTCGTCACGCACCAAGAATGCCACACCCCGCAGCACCTCGACGCCATTGAGGCAGATGGTGCGCAAGTTGCCGTTGTCAAACTCCACCGACAAAGCACCCACTTGCAACAGTTGACCCACCGAATCGGCCTCTGATGTACCGGTGGTTTTAATCAAAGAAGAGGGCTTAGACAAGGCCATGCTGTACTCCTTAAAAAATCAGTGTGCTTTCCCGTTGGCAATGACTTGCTCGTTGCTGGGGTCAATCAAAATAACGCGGTTCATGTCGATGTCCAGCGCAATGCGCTCGCCACTGCGTTGCACATCATGGGCTTGCAGTTCGGCCACGGTGGTGTGGCTGCCCAATGTGAATTCCACATAGGTGCGTGAACCCGTGGGTTGCACCAATTCGATGTCTACCTGAATGGGTGCCATGCCAGGGCGTTCGCTGCCATGGCGTTGAATATGTTCGGGTCGTACACCCAGCACCACGCTGCTGCCCACACGGTCTTGCACATGCCCAAAACGTGCACTGGGAAGCGCTAAGCGAATGCCTTGGTCCAGAGTCAGGCACAGGCCCGATGCGTCACTGTGCAATTGCGCAGGAATGAAGTTCATAGAGGGCGAGCCCAAAAACCCTGCCACATATTTGGTTGCCGGGTGCTCGAACAATTCCAGTGGAGCGCCTTGTTGTTCGATACGACCTTCCCGCATGAGCACGATACGGTCTGCCAAGGTCATGGCCTCGATTTGGTCGTGGGTAACGTAAATCATGGTTTTGCCCAACTCTTGGTGCAAGCGCTTGATTTCGCCGCGCATCTCATCACGCAACTGGGCATCTAAGTTGGACAAGGGTTCGTCAAAAAGGTAGAGCCGTGCATTACGCACCACCGCGCGGCCAATTGCCACACGCTGCAACTGGCCCCCTGACAACTGGCGCGGATAACGGTCAAGCAAATGGCTGATGGCCAACATATCGGCCGCAGCTTGCACCTTGGGTGCAATCTCGTTGGCAGGTGTTTTTCTGGCGCGTAAGCCAAAGGCGATGTTGTCAAACACTGTCATGTAAGGGTAGAGCGCATAGTTTTGAAACACCATGGCAATGTCTCGGTCTTTGGGTGCCATGTCGTTGATGCGTTGCCCCGCAATGCAAATGCTGCCCGCGTCGGCGTATTCCAGTCCAGCAATGGTGCGCAACAAAGTGCTTTTGCCGCAACCCGACTGGCCCACCAGCACAGTGAACTCGCCCGCTGGAATAGATAAATCTATGCCCTTGACCACATGGTTATCGCCATAGTATTTTTGAAGCGCTTCAATCTGCAAATCTGCCATGACCATTTATCCTTTGACTGCGCCCAGTGAAATGCCCCGTACCAAATAGCGCTGCATGAACACCACGGCAATGAAGACAGGCAGGGTTCCCAACACCGACATGGCGGCAATCTTGGTCCAAAAATTGGATTGACCACCAAAGTAGTGGGTGACCTGCACTGTGTACGTGGTGACCTCGGTGCGGGTCAGCACCAGGGCAAACAAAAACTCGTTCCATGCAAAGATGAAAGTGAAGATGGCCGTCGCAAATAAGCCCCCTTTGCACATAGGGAGGACGACTTTCCAAAACACTTCCCAGTGGGTGCAACCGTCAACCAAAGCGGCCTCTTCAAGTGAGCGCGGAATGTCTTGGATGTAACCACGCATCATCCAAATGACGTAGGGCAAATTGAAAGCGGTGTAGAGCAAGATCATGCCAATGTAGGTGTCCACCCAGCCTAAAAAAACATACAGTAAAAAGATGGGAAACACCACGGCAATGGGTGGCACCATGCGCTGCGAGATGATCCAGTTGGACAAATGGTCACCGCCGGTTTTAAAGCGGGCCAAACTGTAAGCGCACAGCGTGCCCAACGACATGGCCAGCACGGTGGAGCCGGTGGCCACCACCAGGCTGTTCCATACCGACACCGCGTCGCCATCCTTGAACAGCACCCAGTAGTTGTTCAATTGCAGACTGGCTGGCCACCACACAGGGGGAGAGGCGTAAATTTCATCGGCTGTTTTGAAGGAGTTCATTGCCAGCCAATAGACGGGAAACAAAAAAAACAGGGTAATCAGGATGGCCAACAAAAGTCGAAGGTGCTGGCGCAAACGGTGGGCCAAAGGCAAGCGGTTCATCGTGACAGCTCCACACGCTTTAAGGCCCACATCAAAATCGCACTTAAAAACACCACAATCACCAAGGCCACGGCAGCGGTGTAACTGGTTTCGAACTGCTTGAAACCTTGGCTATAGGTGAAGATGGATAGGGTTTCCGTCATCGTGCCCGGACCGCCTTGCGTCAAGGTCCAAACAATATCAAACAAACGGAATAAGTCTAGCAAGCGTATCAACAGGGCAATCGCCATGACCGGCCAAATAGACGGCAACACAATGCGGAAAAAGATGCGCCAATAGCCTGCACCATCGATGGATGCCGACTCCAATTGCGACTTGTCCACATTGGCGAGCGCGGCCAAGAGCAGCAAAAACATGAAAGGCGTCCATTGCCAGACCTCTGCCACCAAGATGGCGGGGTAGACCAACTCGGGTTTGATGGTCCACAGCAAGGGCATGTCGTGTCCCACCATCCAACCCAACACTTGGTTGATGGGGCCATAACGGTTGTCAAACATGAGTGACCAAATCGCGCCCGCCACAATCGGCGAAATCACCACAGGCAGCACCAGCAAGCCCACCATGATTTGTCGCCCCGGCAGTTGATCCAGAAAAAGTTGTGCCATCAGCAAACCCAAGACCAACTCCAGGGGCAGGGCGATGGCTAAAAACACCATGGTGTGCCAAAGCGCTTGCCATAAGCGTGTGTCTTCCAAAATGGCTTGGTAGTTGATGAAGCCGACAAAGTCGGAACTGTTGTCCATCATGGTGATGCCTTGAAAGCTCACCAAGATCAAATAAATCAGCGGGAAAACGGCGACCAACAGCAAGACCAGCATGGCAGGTGCCACCAGCATCCGTGCAAATTGTTTTTGCACCTCATGGGCCTGGGAAGAGGAAAGTGCTGTTCGCAAAGACATACAACCGGAAAAAACCAAAAGGATAAACAGGCAGCGCCGTCGAAACGGCGCTGCACTGCGGAGAAAAACCAGCCAGAGCGGCTAAGCCTTATTTGGGATAAGCGCCACCCTTGGCCGCCCAAGCGCTGTAAACCGCTTTTTGCTTGTCAAGACCGACTTTTTTGGTGGTGTCGTCCCATGACTTGGCCACATCATCCAAGATGGCCTTGGGATCGTCACCAGCCCACAAACGGCTGATACCTTGGCGCAGGGCTTCTTCGTACTTGTCGGTTTGAATCAAAGACAAATCGAGCAGACCTGTTTTGGAACCTGCTTGCAAGGCGGCCAAATAGTCTTTGGCGTCAGGCCACTTGGCAAGGTACTCCTTGCTGGTGAAGTGAGAGTCGCGGAACGGGTCGCGCAAGGTGTAAGGCAGTTGCACCCGTTGCATGGAGATTTCTTCACTGTTGAGCCACTGAATGAACAGGTAGGCCAGTTCTTTGTTTTTGCTGTTAGAGGCCACTGACAAGGCAAAACCTGCTGCCAGTTCGGGGTGACCGCCTGGGGGCAAGGCATAGCCAACTTTGCCAGCTACTTTGGATTCGGGAACCCACTTCATGGCTTCGTCTTTGATGTAACCCGCAGCAAAGCGACCATAGGGAGGCCAAGAGATGGTCATGGCGCTTTCGCCCTTGACGAAGGTCGCCAAGTTTTCCACGAAACCAAATTTCTCCACGCCTGGGGGCATGAATTTGTTTTCGTTGCGCCAGTCGGTGAGCACTTTCACGCCTTCGGGGCCGTTGATGGTGGCCTTCATGTTGGCGTCAAAGAACTTACCGCCTTCGTTGCGGAAGCGTTCTTGGAACATGAAGTTGCCGTAGCCAGGCTCGCGGAACTGTGAAGCACCGTAAGTGCCTTTGGCTTTGAGTTTGTCGGTGAGGAATTGACCGATTTCGGAAAACTGCTTCCAAGTGGTGGGCGCGGCCAACTCGTAGTTGTACTTGGCTTTGAAGTCTTTGCGCAGGGCGGGGTCAGCAAAGATGTCTTTGCGGTAATACATGATGAAGACATCACCGTCATCGGGGAAGCCGTAAATCTTGCCGTTGACCTTCATTTGGTTGTCGCGGTAGGTAGGCGCGATTTTTTGTAACTCGTCACGGTAGGTGTATTTGTCCACCATGGCGTCCAAGGGCTCGAGGGCACCGGCTTGCACAAGGTCGGGCATCCATGAAGGAATGACATTCAACGCGTCATAAGCACCGGTGCCTGCGCGGAACTCTTGCATGATTTTGGTGAACATTTCAGCGGTGGGAACTTCCACCACATTGATCTTGCAACTTGTCAGTTTTTCCCACATCGGGCCCGAGAAGTTTTTAGGATCGAGTGACTGAAGTCCTGCTTCCCAAACGATGGTGATGGTCTTGCCATTGCACATTTTTTTGGCAGCGTCCACCGCCTTTTGTGCAGCACTTTGGGCGTTTGCCATACCAGCCGACAGCAGCAGGGCTGAGGCAATTGCCGTGGCGCAACTGAGTTTCAAGCGATCAAATCTGAATTTCACAGAGGTCTCCTTCATATGGTTGTGATGCGTTGTCGCGATTTCATCTTAGGCTTCACATTTCGGGTCTGTCAACCTCGTTTATCGCTATAAACAAAGGTTTTAGGTGGGCTGTTTGAATCAAGGATGAACCACAGACGCAGGCCGATTGCCTTTGGCAAAAGATGCCAAGCAACCCAACCCCTCTTTGGCGATGTGGTCAAAGCATTCGTCTGTCCAGCACAATGAATGCGGTGCCAAAAGCACGTTGTCCATGCGCAGCAGGGGGTTGTCAGCGGCCACCGGCTCTTGCTCAAACACGTCCAGCGCTGCACCCGCAATCTGCTGGTTTTGCAAGACTTTGATGAGTGCGACCTCATCGATCACAGGGCCACGCGCCATGTTGATCAAATAAGCATGTTTTGGCATGAAGGCAAGTCTTTCTGCGTTCAGGAAATGCCTGGTCTGTTCGTTCAAAATCATGAACACAGCCACAAAATCGCTCTGTGACAGCAAACTTTCTTCACTGACTTTTTCTCCTCCCAAGGCCGTGATGGTGGCAGCATCCACATACGGGTCGCTGGCCAACATGCGCCAACCGAAGGGTTTGGCCATACGCAAAAACTCTTGGCCAATGCCGCCCACGCCCAGTACACCGATGGTGCGGGTGGTCAGGCCCAGACCCATGTGGCTGGTTCTCTCGTTCCAGCGGTTTTGCCGTGTGAGTTGGTCTTTGATGAGCAAGCGTCCTGCCAAGGCAAATATAAAGGTGAGTGCTGCCACCGCCACCGGCCTGCGCACCGCCACTGGCGTGTTGGTGGTGATGACGCCTTTGGCCGCCAGTGCTTTAACGTCTACATTGTCATAGCCCACACCGTGACGTGCCACGATGCGCACACGGCAATCGGACCGCGCCACCGACGCGGCCGTTACCCGAGGGCTGTTGACATACAGGCCGTCGTAACTGGCCATGATGTCGGGCGTGATTTCACTGACGTTATCAGGCAGAAATTCGCAGGTAATGTCGGGCGAATCGCTCAATATTGCCATGGGGCCATGGCCGAAACTGGGTTCGCCATTGCTTTTAAGAAGATCGCGGGTGAGTCCAACTTTAAAGACCATGGTCAACCCCTTTTCTCAACATGTTGTATGAGCGAGGCAAAGCCTTGTTGCAGCATGCCGGTGTCGGTGCCGGTGGCAATCAGGGTGTAGCCCATGGCTTTGACACGGTCGGCCCATGCGGCATCGGTGGCCATGAAGCCGGCAATTTTGTTGTGTTTTTTGGCAACATCTGCCACACGCTGCATGGCAGCCACAAAGACAGGGTTGTCAAATTGAGCAGGCATGCCCATGAAGTTGGATAAATCGAAATGGCCTACCCACAGCACATCGATGCCGTCAACGGCTGCAATGGCTTCAACATTGTCCAGACCACGTTCGGTTTCGATTTGCGCCATCACCACGGTGCGGGCATGGTAGTCAGAGATTTTTTGACCAATGTCGCCACCTTTGTAATCGCATTGCGCAAAACCAAAGGCTGCGCCGCGTCGCCCCAGCGGTGGGTAACGGCAAGCTTGCACGATGGACATGGCGTGTTCTGCCGATTCGACCATGGGGATCATCACACCGCGAGCGCCCAGATCGAGGGCACGTGCCAGCCAGGTGTATTCACCCACGGGGACACGCACCATGGGGGCGATGGGCAAGCCTCGGCAGGAGGCAAACAGCCATTTGAGTGACTCCATGCCTAAGCCCGTGTGCTCCATGTCGTAAATGACGAACTTGGCACCTGCGTTGTGCAAAATGCTGGACAAGCCGGGAGAGAAAAATTCAAACACCATCGCACCTGCAACCACGTCTCTGTCCATGATGCTGCGTTTCAGTTCTGCTGACATGCACTTTTCCCTTTGGGTAAAGGATCAGAATAGCCTTGAAAGTGCGGGGTGTATTTAGGTAGAAGTACTAGGCGGGGGGAAGTTAGGGGTGACGAGCCTTGACCCCAGCACTGGCTCCACAGTTAGGGCTGCTTGGTTCCCCACCTGACCCGGTTGGCCGCTTCCCCATGTGGGAAGGCCCGTCGCGGCAAATTGTACGCCCCGTAGAATAAAGTCATGTCCTATTTGGTGCTCGCTCGCAAATACCGTCCCAAAACCTTTACCGAATTGGTGGGTCAGTCGCACGTTGTGCAAGCCTTGACCAATGCTTTGCGCTCGCAACGCTTGCACCATGCGTATTTGTTCACCGGCACACGCGGCGTGGGCAAAACCACGGTGTCGCGTATTTTGGCCAAGTCCTTGAACTGCGAGACCGGTATCACGGCTGAACCCTGCGGTGTTTGCTCAGCTTGTGCAGACATTGATTCAGGAAGATTTGTGGATTACACCGAACTCGATGCGGCGTCCAACCGTGGTGTCGATGAGGTGCAACAGTTGTTAGAGCAGGCGGCTTACAAGCCTGTGCAGGGACGTTTCAAGGTATTCATGATTGACGAGGTGCATATGCTGAGCAACACCGCGTTCAATGCCATGCTTAAAACCTTGGAAGAGCCCCCCGAGTATTTGAAGTTTGTGTTGGCCACCACCGACCCGCACAAAGTGCCCGTCACGGTGTTGTCGCGCTGTTTGCAATTCAACTTGCGTCCCATGGCGCCAGAAACCATTGTGGAACACCTCACGCAGGTGCTGGCGGACGAGCATGTGCCCGCTGATGTGCAGTCCTTGCGCTTGTTGGCCCGTGCCGCTCGCGGCTCCATGCGTGACGCTTTGTCCTTGACCGACCAAGCCATCGCTTTTGGCAACGGCGAGTTGGCTGAAAGCTCGGTGCGCGATATGTTGGGCAGCGTCGATCGCAGCCATGTCTTTACCTTGATCGAGGCCTTGGCCCACGGCGATGGGGCTTTGGTGGTGAATACCTGTGAGTCGCTGCGTCACTTGGGCCTGTCGGCCAGCTCTTTGTTGGAAGAAATGGGCATGGTGTTACAGCGCATGGCGGTTAACCAAGCTGTGGCGCAAGCCAATGCGGGTGACGACCCCGACCCCGATGTGCAGCGCATCGCCGATTTATCCTTGTTGATGCCTGCGGACGAAACCCAATTGCTCTACAGTATTTGCTTGCATGGACGGGCGGACTTGGGCCTGGCCCCCGATGAATACGCTGCCTTGACCATGGTGCTCTTGCGCTTGCTGGCCTTCAAACCGACCAAGGCCGAGGCTGAAAAAAAAACACTGAAAACAGCCCTTGAGCCCGTCACTCCCGCACCAGCACCCAGCTTGCCTGCGCCAGCACCCGTTGCGTCAGCGCCTGCTGCTGTTCAAGCCGTCGCTTTGCCACCCAGTGGCTCCCCTTTGGGCGCGCATTGGCTGGCGACGGTGCAAGACATGGTCAAAGCCCAATTGATCCAAGCCATGACACGTGAACTGGCGATGCAGTCGCAGTTGATGGCGCAAACGAATGGACGTTGGCATTTGCAGGTTGAGAGCGTGTCGCTCAACAGTCCCAGCAACCGTGAGCGCCTTGAACTGGCTTTGCAGTCACTGGGACACGCCGCCACCCTTGAGGTGAGCGTGGGCCCTGTGCAAGATTCCCCCGCCAAGCGCATCACCGAAAAGACGCAGCAACGCATGGCGCAAGCCCAAGCCGATATTCTTAACCACCCCATCGTGCAACGTTTGATCAAAGATTACGACGCCAAGATCATTCCTGGCACGCTCAGACTTCTAGACCACTGAAAGACAACCATGTTCAACAAAGGACAACTCGCAGGCTTGATGAAACAAGCCCAAGCCATGCAAGACAACCTGAAAAAAGCCCAAGAGGAATTGGCTTTCATCGAGGTCACGGGTGAAGCCGGTTCTGGCATGGTGAAAATCCTCATGACCTGCAAGCACCAAGTCAAACGCGTCACCATCGACCCCAGCCTTATGGGTGACGACAAGGACATGTTGGAAGACTTGATCGCCGCAGCCTTCAACGACGGTGCCCGCAAAGTCGAAGAAACCACCGAGGCCAAGATGGGCAAACTCACCGGTGGCATGCCCGGTTTGCCAGGCGGATTGAAACTGCCCTTTTGATGCTGCGAGACAACAGCGCTCTTGACGCCTTGGTCCAAGCCCTTAGGCGTTTGCCTGGCGTGGGGCAGCGCTCAGCCTCACGCATGGCTTACCACTTGTTGCAACACGATCCTGAGGGTGCCCAGTTGCTGGCGCGAACCTTGGTCAATGCCGTGGAGGCTGTCAAGCATTGCCAGCGCTGCCATACCCTGACCGAGTTTGCTGTTTGTGGCACCTGCCAAGACACGCAGCGCGATGCCACCCGCTTGTGTGTGGTGGAGACGCCCTCAGACCAATCGGCGCTGGAGCGCACCTTGGCCTACCAAGGGCTTTACTTTGTATTGATGGGCAAACTCAGCCCCATTGAAGGTGTGGGCCCTAACGACATTGGTATGCAAAAGCTGATACAGCGTGTCGATGATGGGCAGGTGCAAGAAGTGATTTTGGCCACCAATTTCACCGCAGAGGGTGAAGCCACTGCCCATGTGCTGAGTGAGGTTTTTCGCCGTAAAGGCTTGGTGGTGACCCGTTTGGCCAGAGGCGTACCGGTAGGTAGCGAGTTGGAATACGTGGATTTGGGCACCATCGCTCACGCCTTAATGGACCGGCGCAGCACCTAAGGTTTTCACCAACAGGGGTGCACCTGATGCGCCTTTCACCTGCTTTGACTATGCTTGCTGGCATGTCAAGTTCGTATCTGACCGCTTTTCCATGTTCGTCCACTTCCCGCCGAGGGTGGTTAAGTCGTTGCGCGGTCTGGGGCGCAAGTTTGGCAATGGTGCCATGGCACGCCATGGCCAGTCCTGACAAGCCTCGATTGACTGTGGTGCTGGACGACCGCACATCGTTGTCGCATCTGCCCTTGCTGCTGGCCGAGCACTTGGGCTTTTTCAAAGCAGAAGGCTTAGACATTGAGTTTGTTGAGCAAGCCAGTCAGCCCATCGCGATGACGGCTTTGACGCATGGCGCAGCCGATGTGCTGTGCGCTTCTTACGATACCGCTTTGCTGCTCAAACAAAAAAGCGTTGATGTGGTGTCTGTGGTGCAAATTGCCCGAACACCGCAATGGGTCTTAGGCATTTCAAACAAAAATTTACCCAGTTTCAAAACCTTAGCCGATCTGCGTGGCAAGCGCGTCGGCATCATTGATGCCGAGGGCAGTTCGCAGCGCTGCTTGTGGTTAAGTTTGCTGCGCTCGGGTGTCAACCCTTCGCAAATCAACATGGTGGCCTTGAATTCTCCGATGCATGCCATGGTGGCCATGCGCAGTGGCAATTTAGATGCTTTGTTTGCCACTGACCCGTTGATGACAGCGCTGGAAAAAAAAGACGATATCGCCATCGTTGCTAATTTTCGAACGCTCAAGCAAACCCAGCGTGTGTTCTCTGGGCTTCTTCCTGGCAACTGCTTGATCGTTCCCCAGGCTTTGGTGAAACAAGACCCCCAAACCTGCCAAGCCTTGGTGTCTGCGGTGGTGCGTTCGCTTAAATGGTTGCGTACCGCGGGTCCTTCGGATTTACTGCGCTCCATGGTCGACAGCCCTTTGCTGCCAGATCGCTTGGTCTATCTCAATGCCATCGACAACTTGCGGGAAAGCTTTTCGTTGGACGGCTTGCTTGCGCCAGAAGCACAGCAAGTCAGTTTGCGAATGCTCAGCTTGCTCGACCCCACGTTGTCAACCTCGTCCCTGGCGTGGCAAGCCACCGTGCGTAACGACTTTGTGCGGGTTGCCAAGCAACGCTTTCGCGTTTGAGATCAACCGTGAGCGTGTTTGTGGGAGGTTTTTTTCTTTCCACCAACTTTGGCGGGAAGCATGAGCACCAGTTTTTGACCTGGCTTTAAGGGGCTGTCAACCGATAAGTTGTTCCATTTCGCCACATCGGCAACTGCCACGTTGTAACGCTTGGACAGGCTTGCCAGGCTGTCTTTTTTTCGTGCTTTGACGATTTGCTTGCGCAGGGTAACTTCGGGCGCCAAATTCAGTTGACCGTTATCGGCCACCTTGGAGGTAACGTCTTTGTCTTGCTTGGTCGGGCGCGATACCAGCAAGGCAGAACCTGCTTTGATCAGCATGTGCGGCGGAATTTTGTTGACGCTGCGCAGTTCGTCTTCGCTCATGCTGACTTTTTTAGCCGCCTCTGGCACTTTCATGTTTTTCGGTGCGACCCACACCGTCCAACTTGCCAAACGCCCGCCATAGGCGGCTTTGTTGCGCTCGAAAATTTCTGCGTTGTCCCAGGGCAAAAGAATCTGCGGGGTACCCCCGGCAAGCAACACGGGGCGGTGTGCCGAGGGGTTCAGCGCCTTGAAGTCGTCCAAGGGCACCTCGGCCAAACGAGCGACCAAGGCCACATCCATGTCGCGAGGCAAAGGAACGGATTGGAAATAAGGATGATTGGGGATGGAGGGCAGGTCTATGCCCTTGCTTTTCGGATCAGCCACCAAATTTTTCATGGCTTGCAACTTGGGCACGTACTGGCGTGTTTCCGCTGGCATTTGCAAATCGGTGTAAGCCACAGACTGGCCTGTACGGTGGTTGCGCTTAACTGCTTTGCCTACATTGCCTTCGCCCCAGTTGTAAGCAGCCAAAGCAAGATGCCAGTCGCCAAACATGCCATGCAGACGTTGTAAGTAATCCAAGGCGGCTCGCGTGGAGGCCAAGACATCGCGGCGGTCATCGCGAAATGCATTTTGCTTTAGGTCAAAATCTTTTCCTGTTCGTGGCATGAATTGCCACATACCACTGGCCCGCGCAGATGACACAGCCTGAGGATTGAATGCACTTTCGATAAAGGGCAGCAAGGCCAATTCGGTGGGCATGCCACGCCGCTCCAACTCTTCAACAATGTGATAGAGGTATTTGCTGGAACGCGCCGTCATGCGTTCGATGTAATCGGGACGGTTGACATACCACTGCTCGCGCTCTTGGACCATGTCAACTTGCAGGTCAGGCATGGTAAAACCAAGGCGAATACGTGTCCACAGGTCCGCAGGTATTTCTACTTCAGTGACTTTGGGGTTGGTCGTTGAGGCATCGGGCAGGGCTTGCAGTTCGGTGGCTTCGATGGGCGCATTAGCCTCGCTGGATTCAGACTGGGCAGCCAGGGGTAGGAGCCAAAGAAGGCTGAATAGAATGGGCAGCACAGACAGATTGCCCAAGCCTTGGCAGTGATAACAGGTTTTCATGGATTCGCAAATTATAGAAAGCTCTTCAGACTTGAACGATTGGCTGTCTACCCCAGCAGGTGTTTACCTGCGCGAATGGGAGACAGCGCAGTTCGATCGTGTCATTGCGGATATTTTTGGTTACCACGCATTGCAACTCGGAACCTCTGTCATTCCTGCGCTTCAAAGCAGTCGCATACGCCATTGTTGGGTGAGTGAAAACCAGTTCAGCAGTGGCCCTTTACCGGCTTTGTTGACCGAGGATGTGGCCTTGCCGTTTCCAGACCAGAGTCTGGATTTGGTGGTCATGCCGCATACCTTGGAGTTCAGTCGGGATCCCCACAGTTGCTTGCGTGAAGTCGATCGTGTCTTGGTACCCGATGGACGGGTGGTGATGTGTGGTTTCAATCCTTTAAGCCTGTGGGGCTTGCGACAACAGCGAGCCAAGCTGTATGCCCGTTTGGGTTGGCAAGATGATTTTTTACCTGCGCAGGTGGACTTCATTGCGTCGTGGCGTTTGCGCGATTGGTTGCGTTTGCTGAGTTTTGATATTGAGGGTGGGTGCTTTGGCGCTTATCGACCTTCGGTGCAGTCGGACAAGTGGCTGCAGCGTTTTGCTTGGATGGAAAAAGCTGGCGACCGTTGGTGGCCCATCTTCGGCTCGGTGTATTTTTTGATCGCCATCAAAAGAGTACGTGGCATGCACCTCATCAGCCCACGTTGGAAAAAAGTCTCCCGCAAGACAGCTGTGAACCCAGTCCCCAGCGTGAACTCCCGCGAAAAAAGCCCATGAAACTGGTCACCATTTACACCGACGGTGCTTGCAAAGGCAATCCGGGGCCGGGCGGTTGGGGGGCGTTTTTGCGCTATGGCGACACCGAGCGCGACTTGTTGGGTGGCGAAACCCAAACCACCAACAACCGCATGGAGTTGATGGCGGTGATTCAGGCTTTGAAAGCACTCAAACACCCTTGTCATGTGCATCTGTACCTTGACAGCGAATATGTGCGCAAAGGCATCACCGAGTGGCTGCCCAGTTGGAAAGCCCGTGGCTGGCGCACGGCGGCCAAGCAGCCTGTGAAAAATGCCGATTTATGGCAAATGTTGGATGAGGTGGTGTCCCTCAGCGGACACCACATTGAGTGGCGCTGGGTCAAGGGACACTCGGGCGACCCCGGAAATGAGCGAGCTGACGCCCTTGCCAATCAAGGCGTGTTGGCGGTTCAATCAGGTGGATAATGACCTTAATTTATTCACAGGCTTTTGACGACTTATGGCTTCTAAAAACACGATCACCGCTGTAGCGGTTGCAGGTATGGTTGTCGCTGGTGTGGGTGGCTGGTGGTACCAAAACAAACCTGCAGCTTCTTCTGCCGCTGCCACTGTGGCTGGTGCCCCTGCGCCTGCTGCTGGGGCCCCAGCAGCAGGTGGAGCTGCGGCCAAGCCCGGTGGTGCGCCAGCCCCTGGTGCAGCAGTGGGGGGTGCGCCCCCTGGCCCGCCACGGGCCATGGGTGTGGAGGTGGCCAAGGTCGAGCAGTCCCCCTTGCGAGACGACGCCCAGACCGTGGGCACCTTGAAATCACGCCAAAACATCGTGCTGCGCCCCGAAGTGGCGGGGCGGGTGGTGGCTTTGGGTTTTGCCGACGGCAGCCAGGTGCGTAAAGGCCAAATGCTGGTGCAACTCGATGACAGTTTGCAACGCGCTGAAATTCAGCAGGCCCAAGCCCAAATGTCCATCGCCCAAGCCAACCACAAACGCAACCAAGACTTGGTGGAGAAAGGCTTTATTGCCCAACGCTCTCTCGATGAAAGTCAGGCCAGTTTGCAAGTGGCGCAGGCTCAGTTGGCGCTCACCTGTGCCCGCTGGGAGCGTATGCGTATCGTCGCGCCTTTCAGCGGTACGGTGGGTTTGCGCACCATCAATTTAGGTGACTTCGTCAAAGATGGCGCTGATATGGTGAATTTGGAAGACCTCACCCAACTGTATGTGGACTTTCGCTTGCCCGAGCGCTACCAAAGCAAGCTCTCTACCAAGCAAACCGTCGAGGTGGTGATTGATGCTTTGCAAGGCAGCAGCTACCAAGCGCGTATCGAAGCCATCGATCCTTTGATCGATGCCAATGGACGCTCTATCAGCGTCAGAGCTGTGCTGCGCAATGATGGCGCTTTTGAAGCGTCTGCCAAAAAGGGTGCCCCTGCGCTCAAAGCCTTGGAGCCCGCGGTGGCCACCCCCAGCCCCGTACCCCCTGACACCGCTTGCCCAGCCAAGCCTGCCCAAGTGGCTGAAAAATTCTCACCGCATGGACTCTTACGCCCCGGCATGTTTGCGCGTGTGAACGCCTTGTTTGCATTGAAAAACGAGGCCTTGTCGATTCCCGAAGAAGCCATTGTGCCCATGGGCGGCAAACAATTCGTCATCAAAGCCGTGCCCCCCGAGGCCGTGCCTGGTGCAGGCCCTTTGCCGCCTGACACCAAGTTGGTGTCGCTGCGCACTGAAGTCAAACTGGGTACGCGTCGCCCTGGACGGGTAGAAATTTTGTCGGGCTTGACGGTCGACGACACGGTGGTGGTGGCTGGGCAGCACCGTTTGCAAAAAGATGGCACCGCCTTGCGGGTAGCCGAGTCTAGGAACTGATATGCAATTGCCCGAGCTGTCCATACGTCGACCGGTATTTGCCACGGTCTTGTCGTTGCTGATCGTGTTGGTCGGCGTGGTGTCTTTTAATCGCTTGGTGATTCGCGAATACCCCAAGATCGATAACCCCACTGTCACGGTTGAAACCCGCTATGTGGGTGCCTCCAGTGCGGTGGTGGAGTCGCAGGTCAGCAAAGTATTGGAAGACTCGCTGTCGGGTGTCGAGGGTTTGGACGTTATCACCTCCATCAGCCGACAAGAGCAAAGTCAAATCACCGTCAAATTTTTATTGACCCGTGACCCGGACTCTGCAGCCGCTGATGTACGCGACAAAGTATCGCGTGTGCGTCAACGTTTGCCCCTGGGTATCGATGAGCCTGTGATCGCCAAGGTCGAAGCAGATGCGCAGCCGGTGATTTGGTTGTCCTTCAGCTCAGACACCATGGATACCTTGCAACTCACCGATTTGGCCAACCGCATTGCTAAGCCAATGATGCAAACCGCGCCTGGCGTGGCCGACGTGCGTATTTTTGGTGAACGCAAATACGCCATGCGTGTTTGGTTGGACACCGACCGACTGGCCGCTTATCGGCTCACCACCCAAGATGTTGAAGATGCTTTGCGCAGGTCAAATGTAGAAGTGCCTGCGGGTCGGGTGGAAAGCCAAATGCGTGAGTTCAACATCACGACAGCCACCGACTTAAAAAAACCAGAAGAATTCAGCGAGATTGTTATTCGCAACGTCAACGGTATGTCGGTGCGTATGCGCGATGTCGCGCGTATCGAGCAAGGCCCGTTGGCTGAGCGTTTTTCGGTTCGCTACAACGGTAACGAGGCCATTGCTTTGGGTGTGCTGCGCAATTCAACGGCCAATCCGCTGGATTTGAGCAAAGCCATTACCGCGATGATGCCGCGTATCAAAGAAAACTTGCCTCCCGGTGTGAATATCGAAGTGGCCAACGATTCATCGGTCTTCATTGAAAAATCCATTGAGGCTGTTTTCCACACCATTTTTGAAGCCGCAGCTTTGGTGTCATTGGTGATCTTCGTTTTCTTGCGCACGCTTCGTGCTTCCATCATTCCACTCATCACCATTCCTGTTTCGCTGGTAGGCACCTTTGCTTTAATGGCTTTGTTTGGTTTTTCTATTAACTCACTCACACTGCTGGCGCTGGTCTTGGCCATTGGTTTGGTGGTGGACGATTCGATTGTGGTTTTGGAGAACATTTACCGTTACATCGAAGAAGGCCTGGATCCATTCACAGCGGCCATCAAAGGGGTGCGTGAAATTGGTTTTGCCGTGGTGGCCATGACACTGACCTTGGTGGCGGTGTTCGCGCCTTTGGCCTTCACGCCAGGGCGAACGGGCAGGCTGTTTGCTGAATTTGCTTTGGCGCTGGCCGGCTCGGTCATGGTCTCCGGTGTGGTGGCTTTGTCACTCTCGCCCATGATGTGCTCCATGCTGCTGAAACACAATGCACACCCTTCTTGGTTTGACCGAGCGATAGGCTATGTGCTCGATGGCATTACCGCGGGCTACGGGCGTTTATTGCGTTGGACCCTGACTGCTTGGCGCCTAGGTGGTGTCACTTTATCGCGTCGTTGGTTGGTGGTGGGTGTGATGGTCTTGGCTGCTTATGGCTCTTACCAGTTGTTCATCAACGCTAAAAGCGAGTTAGCTCCCATGGAAGACCGTGGCGTGATCTTGGTCATCATCAATGGTCCCGATGGTGCTACCTTGGGTTACACCCAAAAGTACGTCAATATGTTGGAAAAAATCGGTCGCAAATACACCGAGTTTGATAAATTTTTTGCGGTGGTGGGCAACCCCACTGTGGCGCAGGGCGCGGTGTTCTTAGGTGCTTTGCCATGGGATGAACGCAAACGCAGCACTTTGGACATTGCGCGTGAAATGATGCCTGCCATGGGCGGTATGTCGGGTGTGATGGCGTTTCCCATTACCCCGCCATCCTTAGGTCAGGCTTTTCGAGAGCGCCCCTTCAATTTTGTGGTGCTGACCAACGACAGTTATGAAAACTTGGCCAAAGTGACCAAGACCTTGCAAGAAGAGGTTGCAAAAAACCCGGGCATCGTGAGCTTGGATGTTGATTTGCGCTTGAACAAACCCGAGATCAGCTTGGAAGTGGACCGCGAGCGTGCCGCTGATTTGGGTATTCCTGTGGAGACCATTGCCCGTGCGGTTGAAACTGCCATGGGTGGGCGCAGTGTCACGCAGTACAAGCGCGAAGGCGAACAGTACGACGTGGTGGTGCAAACCGAAGCCAAAAACCGCAATACCCCTATGGATGTGGAGAAGATTTTTGTTCGAGGCCGCGCTGACACCATGGTGCCTTTGTCCGCGTTGGTGAAGATGAAAGAGGTGGTGGTGCCGCGTGAACTCAATCACTTTGCGCAACGCCGCAGCGTCACCTTCACCGCCAACTTGGCCCCGTCCTACTCCTTGGGTCAGGCGTTGACCTTCATGAAAGGTGTGACGGGCAAGGTTCTCAAGACCGGTTACTCCACCGACGTCAATGGCAATTCGCGAGAGTTCGTGCAGTCCTCTGGATCGCTCACGGGCGTGTTTGTGTTGGCCTTGGTGTTCATCTTCTTGGTGTTGGCTGCGCAATTTGAAAGCTTTGTCGACCCTTTGGTGATTTTGCTCTCGGTACCCTTGTCAATGGTGGGTGCGCTGTTGGCCCTGCAATGGACCGGCAGTACCTTGAATGTGTACAGCCAAATTGGCCTCATTACCTTGGTGGGCTTGATCACCAAGCACGGCATTTTGATTGTCGAATTTGCCAACCAATTGCGGGGTACTGGCATGAGTGCTTTGGATGCGGTTCACCAGTCAGCCACCTTGCGTTTGCGCCCGATTTTGATGACCACCGGCGCGATGGTGCTGGGCGCTATTCCCTTGGCCTTGGCCACCGGCGCGGGTTCGGAGAGCCGTCAGCAAATCGGCTGGGTGATTGTTGGGGGCATGTCGTTGGGCACTTTGTTGACCATCTTCGTGGTGCCCACCATGTACTCTTTGCTGGCCCGTCAGGGCACCCCAGGCCCGATTCAAACGGTTTACCAAGAAGAAGCCCCCGCCGTGCGGACTTGAATCTGTTCAAGGCGATTTAGGTCAAGTTCTCAGCAAACGCAACCACTACAAAACGGGTTTGGCGTCTTTTGATTTTCTAAAAAACGCACTTCCTGATTTGTCCGGCATTAACACAATGTATTCATTGTTTTTTTCGCAAAACTCGTCTATTGCTTTTTTGCTACCTGGCCACATCTCGCTAGAGTAGTCATGTAAGAAAAACATTCCGCCTCGGGTCATCCTGGGATAGAAGAACGCTAAGCCAGCTTTTGTGGGTTCATATAAATCTGCATCCAGGCTGACGATCGCATAGTTATTTTGTCTGACTTGATCCGAGATCGATTCAGGAAAGTAACCCGCATGAAATTGACAGACATCTGTATTTTCACCAATGGTTTTTTTCACCAACTCCAATCCAGCGTCATTGAATGATTGCTTACTTTCATTCGCATCAATTCCCCGCAGGTCACGTTGATCAAATCCTGTGAAGGTGTCGAATAAATCTAAATGGCGATTAAATTGTCGAGCGTAATAAGCCAATACCGCAGCGGTGTTTCCTTTATAGACCCCTAATTCTGCAAAGTTGCCAACGACGCCTTGTTCACAAACATGTTTGCAATTCAAAATAAAACTCCATAAGCGATGGATGTCGCCACAGTTGTTTTTCTCGTTCAAATGAATAAATTTTTTAAAAAGAGAATCGTATTCGGGGTGAGCGTTAAAAAAATCTTTTGAATCAGGCTGGTAAGAGGCATACATGCTGCCAAAGTTGGACAAGCCCAGCTTGATAGGCAGCATTTGAAGTTGCCGTTTCCATTTCTGAGGCCTGGTTCTTTGGATATGTTTCATTGCTTGATTTTAAGTATCAATTGGAAAATCAGACATCGCATTGAAATTTTTAAATTCTAAAAAGCCTTGCGGGGGGGAATGAAAGTTAACCACTGCTGTGGGGTGTTGAGCGGTCCAGGCATCTATTTTTCGCCCACCTGATGCTAAAAAACTTTGCAGATGGACTTCCAAGTGTTTGTGCAGCAGGCAAAAAACAGGTTGAGGTCGGCACGCCAGTACCCCTTGCTTGTTTATCTCATGTGCATTCACCGTGGCTAAACTGGTTTGCTGCTGGTGTGCAGCACCTGCCAAGCGAGCCACCAAGTCAAGCGGAAAAAATGGGCTGTCGCAAGGCACGACCATCAGCCATTCTGTCTGACAGTGCTGTAACCCGGTGAGAAAACCCATCAACGGTCCGGCAAAGCCTTGCTCTTTGTCTGGGTGGACGTTGCAGCCCCAGCTGCGGTAATGGTGCATGTTACGGTTGGCATTGATGCAAACGGACTTCACCTGCGGTCGCAGTCGCTCCAAAGCGATTAACGCCAGCGGTTGACCTTGGAAGCTTTGCAAACCCTTGTCGACGCCGCCCATGCGCAAACCTTGCCCGCCTGCCAACACCCAACCGGTGATGTTGTCGGCGCTGGGCATGGTGTAGGCCATTGCTTAGCCGCCGATGTAACTCATCTCGACACGTTTTTGTCCTGTGGCCGCAGGGGGTTGTAAGTTCAGGCCACGTAACTCGGAGTAACGGTCATCGCGCTGTTGCCAAATCAGGCCAATTGCTGAAGCGATGTCTGCGTCACTGCTGCCGTTGCGCAGCAGGCTTCGCAAATCATGCCCTTGGGCCGCGAACAAGCACAGGTACAACTGTCCTTCGGTGGACAGGCGAGCGCGGTTGCAGTCGCTGCAAAAAGCTTGCGTGACACTGCTGATGACGCCTACTTCGCCAAGCGCCGGTTCAAACACGCCTTGGGCATTGGCATAGCCCCAGCGTTGGGCCGTTTCACCAGGGGCAGAGGCTTCCAAAGGTACCAAGGGAAATTCAGTTTGCAGCAGTTTGATGAGTTCAGCCGATGGCAGCACTTCATCCATTTGCCATCCATTGGTTTCACCCACATCCATGTACTCAAT
>Ga0114962_10001041_pt1 | contig 24109 bp, 17 predicted proteins | sample C_130820_MF_Meta_FD_87017 | JGI IMG/M metagenome (GOLD analysis project Ga0114962, IMG submission 87017) | Freshwater microbial communities from Lake Croche, Canada to study carbon cycling - C_130820_MF_MetaG | ecosystem: Environmental > Aquatic > Freshwater > Lake | place: Lake Croche, Canada... | reverse complement strand
TCCCGCATCAACCACCTCGTCCACGTCGAGGCCACGGCGACCGCCACCAAAGAAAAGAACGCCGCCCGCAAAGAAGCCGAGAAGCTGAGAAAAGACCTCAAGGACTGCCAGGACTGGGAGCGCAACACCATCCTCCCCCTCGCCCAACAACGCCTCGAAATCGACCTCGATGACGGCGTGAAGACCAACTACCTAAAATTCACCGGAGCCGTCCAACCCATCCCGGGCCTGGCGGCGAAGGAAGATTGATGAGCGCGAAAAAGAAATCGACCCCAAAGCAAAAAAGTTCCCCAAAAGGGAACTTTCCGCTTGAGCTGTCGGAGATGCCGAGGCAAGTTGGCATGAGAATCATCGCAGTGAAGACGCTGCGGGAACTCTGGGAAAGCCACGCCGATGCCGAACAACCGCTCAAATCCTGGCATAAGGAAGCCACCGATGTCCGATGGCTTGAGCCCAAGGATATCAAGCTACGCTACCCTTCCGCAGACATCCTGCCGGACAACCGGGTCGTCTTTAACATCAAGGGCAATACCTACCGTCTTATCGTGAAAATCCACTACAACACCGGCATCGTCTTCATCCGCTTCGTGGGCACCCACGCGGAATACGACAAGATCAACGCTGAAACCATCTGACCCAACCATGAAACTCAAAATCATCCGCAACGAGGAAATGTATGATGAGGCTCTCACCTTTGTATCGTCCCTCATGGACGCCAAACCCGGATCCAGACAAGCGGAGGAATTGGAACTCTGGTCGCTGCTCATCGAACAATACGAGAAAGAACACCATCCAATCGAAGACCCCGATCCGATCGAAGCCATCCGTTTTCGCATGGATCAACTTGGTCTTCATCGCAAAGACCTTGAGCCGTTTATCGGCCAGAAGAGCAAGGTGTCCGAAGTGCTGAACAGGAAACGTCCGCTCAGCCTGCCCATGATACGCTCTTTGCACAGCTACCTCGGCATACCAGCTGCGGTGCTTGTGCGTGAGGTCACGTTGGCAACGGTGAAAAAGCCAGCATCCTCAAAACCATCCGGCAAATCCAAGCGCCGCTCCAACCGGAAAACCGCATCTGTTTCTTGATTTACACCGCATGTCCGACAAACGCATCCACGACAGTCTGAACCTCTGCTTCCACCGACACCGGCTGGTCTTCTGGTATGACCCTTCCGGCGAATGGAAGAAATCGTTCGAAAGCTTCGAGCACGAAAGTGTGGAGAAGATTGTCGTGGGCGAGAACGAGTTCGCCCCCAAGGTGCGGATTCTTGGCGATGGCGGTGGGAATGGTCGCTTCCTGCTCTACTTCAATTCAGCGAGACCGCAGGATGCGGACAACTGGCTGCTGGATCTTTTACTGCAAGGTCACGAGTTCCGGGCCGACCGTGCGTCCCTGGCGGTGCAGGAGGTGGGCCTGCCCTATGAATACCGGGCGCTGGCAGAGGAACATGTAGACTTCTTCCGGGATTCCAAGCGAGTGCAGGCATTGAAGGAAATGATCACGGTGGACGATGAGGCGGCGGATCTCCGTCTGAAGATGATGGCGGTGCTGGCGAAGACGCCGGTGGAATTGGAAGCCCTGCTCCTCGATCTTCTGAATCGCGCCGACGACGAGATGTTTGATCCGGTCGCTGAGAATTTTGGCAACTACGGCCTGGTCGAACCATTCTGGCGGGAAGTCGGACGCCTCTTCGGATACCAATCCACCACACCGTCCTTGGTGGATTTCGTAACGCGAATTTTCCGGGAAGCCAACCCACTTGACCTTGAGGTGGCTCAACTGGCGCATTCCCGGGTATTTCTCCAGCGTTGGAAGGATAGTCGGGCGCACAACGCCAGCTTCCGAAAATGGTCGGCAAGGCTTGAGAGGGATCTCCATGTCGCCGCCCGCCTCGATGCCTCCGGTGAGGGATACGAACTTGGCGATGCGGATGCCTTTGAGATTTTCGACAAGTTCGTGATTCACCGCTTGTGCCGCGGCTTTGAATCGCACCATGGAGCAGATAAACTCTTGGGACCCATTCAGGACCGGCGGCAATCGTTTTGGTATCCCGCCCACGAGCACGGCTATCAGGCCATCGCCCAGGCGGTCGAACTCCGCGAGTTGCTTGCCAGGGCAGAGCTTTCGATGAATTCCATTGATGCGGGTCTGGAGCGCTACCGGGCGAGTTGGTGGAAGATCGACCGGGCATACCGCCGCTTCAGCTACCATGCCCGCCAATATGGGCAGGTGAACGTGATGGAGAAGTTGATCGACTGGGTCGGTAAGATTTACGTGAACAATTTCCTGTCTCCCTTGGGCGACCGTTGGAGCGATCAGGTACGCCGAATGAGTTCGTGGACTTGCAGCGCACTCCCAAAACAGAGGACGTTTTTCGAAGAGCATGTCCGGCCGTTTCTCAACAAGGGGCAGAAGGTCTTCGTGATCGTCTCGGATGCCCTGCGTTACGAGGCGGCCGCTGATTTCGCAGAGAGGATGAAGTCCGAGAATCGGTTCACGACCGAGCTGGGAGCCATGTTCGGTTGCCTGCCCAGCTATACGCAGCTCGGGATGGCCTCGCTGCTGCCCGGAAGCACTTGGGAGATCGACCCCGTAAGCTGTCAGGTCAGCCTCGATGGTAGAAGCTGCACTGGCACGGAGGCGCGAAATGAGATCCTCAAGCGGGCACTCGACGGCAAGGGCACGGCGATCCAAGCCGAGCAATTCCTCGAAATGAACACCAAGGTCGAGGGCCGCGCCCTGATGCGCGATCACGAGGTGATCTACATTTTCCACAACGTCATCGACAAGGTTGGGGATTCATCGACGACAGAAGCCAAAACCACCGAGGCTGTGGAACTGGCTTTTGACGAACTGGTCCAGATCGTCAAGAAAGTGGCCAATGTGAATGGCAACAACATGCTGCTCACGGCGGATCACGGTTTTCTCTTCCAACAGGAGCCACTCGACAAGGGTGATACCACGGCCCTACCTGAGGCTGCCGAATGGACGAACCGAAATCGGCGGTTCGCGATTGGGCGCGGCATCACCGAGTCCGGTGCAACCAAGGTCTTCGATGCCTCCCAACTTGACCTGGCGGGCGACTGGTCCTGTGCGTTTCCGATTTCCCTTGGGCGCTTCCCACTTCAGGGTTCCGGAAAACGTTATGTCCACGGTGGATTCAGCCTGCAGGAAGTGGTGATTCCGGTGGTGCATATCAACAAGTCTCGCTCGGACGACACCGGCCGTGTTTCGGTCGAGATCATCCGCATGCCGGCCAAGTTGACGACCGGTCAAGTAGCGATCTCCATCTACCAAGAGAAACCGGTGACGCCCAAGCTGCTGCCCAGGGCATTGAAAATCGGCATCTATGCCCCTGACGGGCAGGCGATTTCCGAGATCAAGGCCATCACCTTCGACTCGAAAGACGAGGAGGCGAGAAAACGTGAGATGGCCGTGGCTCTCGTCCTCTCCAAAGCGGCGGACGCGCACAACAATACCACCGTTGAAATTCGCCTTGATGAGACATTGCCAGGCACAAATCAGACCGTGACGTATCGGGCCTATCCGATCAAACTCCAGAAACCCTTTGCCACCGACTTCGATGAATTCTGATCTTCCCACTCCCGAAAACGAAGATGCCCCTCAAGATCAGCCCTTGGTTGATTTCGCGGATTTTTCCACACCTCCCGTCGAAGGCTTGGATCGGAAGATTCTGGATGCCTTTCCCGGGCTGGTTGTCCGCAAGGACCTCACCAAAGGGCTGAAGCAGAACGCCGTCGTGCCAACTTATGTCCTTGAGTATTTGTTAGGACAGCATTGTGCGACGGATGATCCCACCGCCATGAAGGCAGGTCTGGAGTCGGTCCAAAGGATCTTGGCCAAACATTACGTGCATCGGAATCAGGCGGCGTTGGTGAGATCCACCATCAAAGAAAAAGGCAGGCACAAGGTCATCGACAAGCTGACTGTGGACCTCAACGACAAGGGTGGCTTCTACGAAGCGGAGTTCACCAACTTGGGAATCAAGAAAGTCCCGGTGGCGGATGATTTCGTCCGTCGCTACCCAAAGCTTCTGGTGGGCGGGATCTGGTGCATCGTCGATGTGGTTTACGAAGTGCCCGTCGAACCCAAGGCCAGCCCCTGGACCATCGAAACGCTCAAACCGATCCAGGTGGCCAAGGTGGACTTCGAGGAGTTTCTGGCCGCCCGCCGCAAGTTCACGACCGAAGAATGGATGGATGTGCTGATGCAAAGCATCGGCTTCAATCCGGAGATGTTCACCCGGCGCGGCAAGCTACTTACGCTGATTCGACTGATTCCCTACTGCGAACGGAACTACAACCTGATCGAGTTGGGGCCAAAGGGCACCGGCAAGTCGCATATCTACGCGGAGTTTTCGCCGCATGGCATGTTGATTTCCGGCGCAGAAGTGAGCGTTGCCAAGTTGTTTGTGAACAACTCCAGTGCGAAAGTCGGCCTCGTTGGTTACTGGGATTGTGTGTCCTTTGATGAGTTTGCCGGCAAGGACAAAAAGGTGGACAAGTCGCTCGTGGACATCATGAAGAACTACATGGCCAACCGGTCCTTCTCCCGCGGGATCGAGCAGCTTTCGGCTGAAGCTTCGATGGTTTTCATGGGCAACACCAAGAAGTCGGTGGCCTACATGTTGAAGCATTCGCACTTCTTTGACCAACTGCCCGACAAATACATCGACTCCGCATTCCTCGACCGCCTCCATGCCTACAGTCCGGGATGGGAAGTCTCACCGGTCCGCAGTGAACTTTTCACTAGCGGCTACGGATTTATCGTCGATTACATCGCCGAAATTCTCAAGCACCTGCGGAGTGAGGATTTCACAAGCAGCTACAAAGAACATTTTGAAATCGTGTCCGAGGTATCCATCCGGGATCAAATCGGATTCGAGAAGACCTTCTCCGGACTGATGAAAATCATTCACCCGCATGGTGAGGCAACGCCGGAGGAGATGCGGGAGTTGCTTCAGTTCTCCATGGAGTGCCGACGCAGGGTCCGCGAGCACATCCTCAGAATTGACGACACCTTCAAGCGGCACGATTTCATCTACCGATCCATCGCGACCGGGGAAAAAGTTACGGTCGTGACACCAGAGGAAATCCAATATCCGGCGTTCTCTCAGCCGAGACTGATACCCATGTTAGACAATCTTCCTGAGCACGACGAATCCCTGAATGAGCCCGCCGCGCAAGCAAATGCCGCTCCACTCCCGACTCACGCCGAAGCTCCGGCAGAAACTGGCCATGTCGTCGTACCGGAGAATTCGAAAGGATGGAGCTACAAGCGATTGTTCGCACCGCACCTCAAAGGAGCAGGTGAGATCACCATCCGTGACCCCTACGTGCGGATGTTCTTCCAAGTCCGGAATCTGATGGAATTTCTCCAGATGGTCCACGAAACCGTCGAGGAGGGCGACGAAGTGAGAGTCCACCTCGTTACTCAATCGGATCCCGAATCCTGCGTCAAACAGGAGGAGAATTTGAATCAACTGGTCGATTCCTTCACCGGCTCGAAAGTGGCGTTCAGCTGGGAATTCGATCACGGCACAAATTTTCACGCCCGAAATATTACGACCGACACCGGCTGGAAGATCACCATGGATCGTGGACTCGATATTTTCCAGAAGTATGAAACCGGCCCGTTTTCTCTCGAACAGGCTGTGCAGGAAGCCCGCCTGACCCGTGGGGTTGAGGTCACCTACTTGCGGATCTAATCCGATCTTCCTGGCATGCCGAAAACCGACCTGCAATAAATCCCGACCACCAGGTGAAGTCACCCAGCCTTAAAAGATTCTCAGAATGGACCTCTCCGCCGCAAAAACCAACCCACTGAGTCAAAACACCGCCAATTTTATGAAAAAACACTGCAACACCGCAAACCCGTCCAACTCCGCCTTCACGGTCCACACTACCCAATCAAAAACAGGCAGTCGGCTGCGGCTGGTTTGCGGGTTGGCGCTGGCGGCGCTCGGCCTCGGGGGCTCCGTCACGTCAGCGGATGCAGTTGTCGCTACTGGCGGCACCATCACTCATCCCGTAGTCAATGGGATAACCTATAATGTCCATACCTTTACCGGCAGCGGCACGTTCACCGTGACGAGTCCCGGCGACGTAACGTATCTGGTCGTTGGCGGTGGCGGCGGCGGCGGCGCAGCCTCGGCCGCTAACGCAACAGCACCAGGCGGTGGCGGCGGCGCGGGGGGATTCCTTACCGGTACGACTGCCGTTACTGTTGGTGGCAGCCCTTATTCGGTGACTGTTGGTGCCGGGGGAGCGGCGGTGGCCGCACCTAGTGCAAGTGCAGGAAATACAGGAAAAGACTCCGCATTTGGTTCTATTGCCACAGCTATCGGTGGCGGTGGCGGTGCCGCAACCGGCGCCACCGCAAGCACGGGTGGTTCCGGTGGCGGCGGAAGTGGAAGTACTTACGCCACGGGTGCCAGCGGCACAGCCGGGCAAGGGAATGCCGGCGGCAACTACGTATATGGCAGCCCTGGTTACCCGGCCGGCGGCGGCGGCGGTGCCGGTACTGCGGGCGGCAATGCAAGTAGCACTAGCTATGCTGGTAACGGTGGAGCTGGACTTTCGAGCGACATCAAGGACGGTTCCACCCAGATCTGGTATGCCGGCGGCGGCGGGGGCGGAACTGGGAATAATAGCGGCGGCAACTATACCACCGCGGGGATGGGCGGCCAAGGCGGAGGCGGCAATGGCGGCAAGAACCAATCTGGTTATTACACCGCGGGTAACGGGCTGGCAAACACGGGCGGCGGCGGCGGCGGGGCAACCAGAAATAACTACACCGCAGGTGCCGGCGGCTCCGGTGTCGTGATCATCTCCTACGCACAGGAGGCGGGCGGCACCCCGACCATCACCCTCACCGGAGCGCCGATAGTTGCGGTGAACACCACTTACGGCACGGCCTCGGCCACGCCGACCAGTTTCACCGCTGCCGGCAGCAATCTGACGGGTGCTCCCGGAAATTTGACCGTCTCCCCGCCGGCTGGCTATGAAGTTTCCCTCAGCATCGGCTCGGCTTATAGCAGCAGTTTGTCGTTGCCATACAGCAGCGCCACGCTTGCCAGCACCCCGGTGTATGTGCGCCTGGCGGCCACCACGACGGCGAATGGCGGAGCGGGTTATGCCGGCAATATCTCCGTCTATGGCGGCGGCGTGCTCGTAGGCAGCGCGGTAACCATTGCCACGGTCTCCAGCACTGTGAGCAAGGCCAATTCAAGCGTGAGTGCGCCGACGGTTGGGACCTACACCTACAACGGCTCGCCGCAGGGACCGAGCAGTGGTTTCACCGCGACCGGCTCAACGGGTGGCGTGACCTACAGCTATGCAGGCAGCAGCTACAGCCCAAGTGCCACCCAGCCAACCAGCGCAGGCAGTTACACCGTCACCGCGACGGTGGCGGCGGACGCCAACTACAACACAGCCTCCAGCACGGCCACCGGCTTTGTCATTGTCACCACTTTGGGCAACTGGATCGGCGGGTATTTCCCCGGCGTGACGGATCAGTTGATCGTCGGGCCCAATGCCGACCCTGACCAAGACAGCCAGCCCAACTTCCTTGAGTTCGCCCTCAATTCCGATCCGAGCAAGGGCAGTTCGCGCGGCAAGGAGTTTGTTAAAATGGCCACTGTCGCCTCGGTCCCCAACGTGCTCACCCTGACCGTCGCCGTGCGCAACAACGCCGGCGCTTTCACCGCTTCTGGCGACGATCAAACCGCGCTGGATTCCACCGACAGCCTGACCTATTTCATCGAGTCTTCCACCACGCTGACCGGCGGGGGCTCGACGGCCGTCACCCAGGTCACCGGAGCCGATGCCACCGCCATCCAGGCCGGCCTGCCGGGCGTGGACGCCGGTTGGTCCTACAAGACCTTCCGCACCGCAGGCTCTGCCGTCTCACCACCGGCTAACTTCATCCGCGTCAAAGTCACTACCCCGTAAGAGAAAGCACTAAATTCTAAACGAAGAGAAGAGGAAGAAGAGCTATGCGAGGTGCCTGTCTTTGATTTGTTTAGGATTTAGAATGCGGCCCCCCGGTTTCTATCCATTGGTTTTGCTTGCGGCGGGGCTCTGCCTGCAGTTAGCCCCGCTAACAAGCGGCCAGGGGCTCGCGACGGATTGGCCGCCCCTCTCGGCGACCGCCACTTCCAGTGCGCCGGGCCTGCCAGCCAGCCATGTCTGCGACGGAGATGCGGGGACGGCGTGGAGCAGCGCCACCCATGCCACCGCATTCAATAGTGAAGCGCTGGTGTTATGGATGGATGCAACGCACCCGGTGAATTATATTAAGATCTATCCGCTGACGCTTGGCGGCTCACTAAAGGGTCACAGATAAATAGTAGAGAACCTTGCGGATTGTGCGGTTTTTGTTGGTATGGTGGCTATATGCGCAGGTCACGAAGCTGGCGGGTTGGGTGACGAGGAGTTGCTGCGACGTCATGGCGGGCTTTATTCTGAGGCGGTGGTGTCGGTAGTGGCAGCGGAATTGGTGGAAGCGAGGGAGGGGGAAATAAAAAAATGTCGGCAAGAGCAACCAAATGATCGCGGGAGGTGTTTATATGTGCGATGGGCGGACTTGGTTCATCCGTCTCACTCCCTTGATTCATCCGTCTCACCCCCCGCCAACCCAAGCCATGACACCATCCCGCAAATTCATTGAGGAGCATTTTCCCAATCCCAAATACACCGTTTCGACCCGCCGTGAGTTCCTGGCGAAGACGGGGATGGGTTTCGGCCTGCTGAGCCTGACCACCCTGCTGCGGCCCACCGGACTGCTCGCCGCGACAACGCCCGCCATTTCAGGTGAAGCCGCCAGATTCAGCGTGCCAGTCCATTTTCCGGCGAAGGCGAAGCACGTCATCCACATTTTTCTCAGTGGCGGGCCGTCCCATGTGGACACCTTCGACCACAAACCGGAGTTGGCGAAATACGACGGCAAGACACTACCGGAAGGAAATCATGTTGGCTTCGCTAGTCCGTTCCGTTTCGATAAATGCGGCAAGGGTGGCCTTGAAATCAGCGAGTTGTTCCCGGAGCTTCAGAAGCGCGCGGATGATCTTTGTGTGATCAAGTCGATGTACACCGACATCCCTGCCCATGAAACCGCGACGGTTTTCATGAACACCGGCAACCTCCGTCTGCCGCGGCCCAGTCTTGGCAGTTGGGTGCTTTACGGCTTGGGTAGCGCCAACGAGAATCTGCCGGGCTTCGTTTCGCTACGTGATGGAGGCGTCCCCAATGGCGGCACCGCAAACTGGGGCAGCGTTTTCCTGCCCGGTAAGTATCAGGGCACCAGCGTCAATGCCAGCAATTCCGATCCGGGCAAAACGCTCGAGAACATCCGCAACCCATACCTTTCCCTGCCGGACCAACGCCGCCAGCTCGACCTCGTCAAGCAACTCGACTCGATGCACAAGGCCAAACTCCACGAGGAACGCCAACTCGAAGCCGAGCTTTCTAACATGGAGATGGCCTTCCACATGCAGACTGAAGCCGTCGATGTGTTTGACATCCGCAAGGAAAACGCCGCCACTCTCAAGCTCTACGGCATCGACGGCGTGCCCCAGCCGGGAAACATGAAGGACAAGCGGAACGCATACAAAGACCGCGGAGCCATGGTCGGTAACGCCCGCAAAATGCTGCTCGCCAGCCGCCTCGTGCAGCGCGGCGTGCGCTTCGTCCAGGTCTGGTGTGGGGGATGGGACATGCATTCGGACATCGCGAAAAACATGCCGTTGCGCGCGTCCAGCATCGATCAACCCATCGCTGCACTTCTAGCAGATTTAAAATCGCGCGGCCTGCTTGATGAGACGCTTGTCATCGTCAACGGTGAGTTTGGGCGATCTCCCGGTCGGGACCGCAATGGCAAAGGCGACACCGCCGGCCGGGATCACCACAACAAGGCCTTCTTCACCTTGCTCGCGGGTGGTGGTGTCAAAGGCGGCACGAGTTATGGCGCTACCGACGAACTCGGCATGGCAGCGGTGGAAAACAAGGTCCACGTGCACGACCTGCATGCCACGGTTCTGCGTACGCTTGGCTATGATCACACCAAGCTAACCTACCGCTACAATGGTCGCGATTTCCGTCTCACCGATGTGGCGGGCAACGTCGTCAAAGATATTCTGGCATGAAACCTGAATTTAAGGGGATCCCCCGCGTCTGTAACGGTCACGCAATTATGCGCGTGAGGCGTCTGCTGTTTGTTGGATCCGCGTTGCTGCTGCCGCCAACCACCGCGATGGCGGAGGATCCCACACCCGAGCAGGTGAAGTTTTTCGAAACCAAAATCCGTCCGGTTCTATCGAAGTCGTGTTACCAGTGCCACAGCTTGTCGGAAGGCAAGACCAAGGGTGGCCTGACCCTCGACACCAAGGCTGGCTGGCAGAAAGGCGGCAAGTCCGGGACCGCGATCATGCCCGGTAAACCGAATGAAAGCCTGCTCATCAAGGCGCTGCGCTACGAGGACACGGATATGCAGATGCCACCCACATCGAAAGGTGGCAAACTACCTCCCGATCAAATCGCCGATCTCGAGGAGTGGGTGACAATGGGCGCTCCCGACCCACGCAGTTCGACGGTTTCACGTCGCGACATTTCAAAAATCGCCGACGGCTTGATCGAGGATATGCGCAACAGCGTCAAGACGCACTGGGCCTATCAGCGGATTGTTTCACCACCGGTTCCCGAGGTGAAGGACGCCTTATGGTGCAAAACTGCGGTGGACAACTTCGTTCTTTCCAAACTAGAGGCGAAGAACATGAAACCTTCCGCCCCTGCTGACAAACGTACGTTGATCCGGCGGGCCAGCTTCGATCTAACCGGACTGCCGCCGTCGCCCAAGGAGGTGATTGATTTTGTCAATGATGCTTCTCCCGCAGCCTTTGAAAAGGTAGTGGACCGACTGTTGGCTAGTCCTCACTACGGCGAGCGCTGGGGGCGGCACTGGCTCGATGTCGCCCGTTACGCGGACACGCGTGGCGAGGTGAAAAAGGACAGCAACACGCTCAATCCCTTCGCGTGGACCTACCGCGACTACGTCATCAAGGCCTTCAACTCGGACCGGCCATACGACCAGTTCATCAAAGAGCAGGTCGCCGCCGATCTCATGCCCTCCTCGAAAAACCAACCCGGCACGCTCGCGGCGATGGGTTTCCTAACAGGAGGCGACCACTTTCAAGGCAACCGGAACGACATCATCAACGACCAGATCGACGTCGTCAGCAAGGGTTTCCTCGGCACCACCGTGAGCTGCGCCCGGTGCCACGATCACTTCTTCGATCCGGTGCCGACGCGCGACTACTACAGCCTCTATGGCGTTTTCAACAGTTGCGGCGAGCCTGAGGAACTTCCGATCATCGCCTCTGCCAAGGACAAGAAAGCCGAGGAAAGTTATCTGGCCGAGCGGAAGGCGCTGGAAGCGAAGGGCTATGCCATGATCGACCGGGAGATGTGCCAAATGGCCACGAAGTTCAACACGCATGCTGCCACGTTCCTGTTAGGCATGGAGAAGATGAGGGGTGGCAAGCCAAACTACGATGAGTTGATGGCTTACCTCGCCAAGGATGGTCTCACTCCGCAGGATCTCCAGACGGCGCAACGCTCCCTCCAGGCCCAGATGTTGGCAAAAGCCGAGGCCGTCAAATCCGCCGACATGATGTCGATGAATCCGCAGGCGATGAATCAGATGGCGGGAACTCCGGGGCCACCGAAGATCAAAACAGGTTCATCCAAGGAGGACAAGAAAGAGGAGCGCAAGACCGCCGCCCGAGCGATGCGCAGCACGGGCCATCCGGTGTTGAGCCTGTGGCGTGAGCTCGATCGCCTGCCGACCTCAAGTTTCGCGGCACGCTCCGTGGAAGTCATTGCCCGCCACATCGATCCGGTGAATGCGGCCTACGTCAACCCGCTCGTCGTGGAGGCGTTTCGCGGCAAAGAGATCGATTCCATTGAAGCCGCTGCTAACATCTATGCCGGAGTTTTCCGGAAAGCCGAAGATGCTTATGCCAGGGAATTTCCATCTTGGAAAAAATCGGCTGTGGCAAATGCGATCTTTCCCGGCCTGCGCAATCCCCAGCTTGAGCAGGTGCGCAGCGCGGTTTTCAGCACGAAGCCGCTTCTCGCCATGCCACTGGACCAAGTGCAGAACAACGTCGGCAGGGAATTGCAGAATGAGATCGGGTCCATCAACCGGCAGCTCTCCGGCTTGGATCTATCCCATCCCGGATCCTTGCCCCGTGCGAACGTGCTGGTAGACTCGAAGGTGAAAAACGCCCATGTGTTCATCCGGGGTGAAGCGAAAACTCCAGGACCTATGGTGCCCCGACAGTTCCTTGAATTCATCCAGCCGGATCGCAAACCGTTTCCGCCGGACAGCAGCGGACGCCTCCAGCTCGCCGAAGCCATCGCGGACAAGAAAAACCCCATGACTTCCCGCGTGCTGGTCAACCGCGTCTGGTTCCACCACTTCGGCGAGGGATTTGTCAGCACTCCGGACGACCTCGGAGTGATGAGCGAGGCTCCCAGCCACCCAGAACTCTGCAACTGGCTCGCGGCGAAATTCATGGAGGACGGCTGGTCGCTCAAGAAACTCCACAAGCTCATCATGACCTCCGCCGTCTATCAGCAGGCGAGCGACCCCAATCCCACCAACGCCAAGATCGATCCATTCAACCGCCTGCTCTGGCGCGCCAACGTGCGCAGGCTGGATTTCGAGGCCCTGCGCGACAGCTTCCTGGCCATTGGCGGCAAGATCGATCTAACGATGTTCGGTCATCCGATGAATATCGAAACCGAACCCTACAGCCCGCGCCGTACGATCTATGGCTTCGTGGACCGCATGAACATGGCGGAATTCATGAAGAACTTCGACATGGCCAACGCGCAACTGCCAACCGGCCGCCGCCATGAAACGATCGTGCCCCAGCAGGCACTCTTCCGTATGAACAGCCTGCTCGTCATCGAACAGGCAAGAAATGTGATCAGGCGTCCCGAGTTCCAGAAGGAAACCGGCGAGGTCGGTCGCATCAAGGTGCTGTATGAGATCATCTATCAGCGCTGGCCGAAGCCCGATGAAATCAAACTCGCCCAGGACTTCCTTCACTTGCCGCAGCCGGCCTCAGAGAAGCAATCGAGCGCTTTCAAGGAGGCCTTGCCCGGTGAGGACGAGGAAACCCGGAAGGCCCGCATCCAGGAATTCCTCAACCGCGATCCCAAAACACTCAACTCGAAGGAACGCATGCACCAGACCGAGATGAAAAAGCGTATGGTGGAACAAATGATGAAACCCAAACGCGGCGGCAAACTCAACGAACTCGTCAGCGATCCGAATGCCGAAAGAGTCAGCCGCGAGGCCCTCACCAACTGGGAGGAATTCGCCCAGGCCCTGCTCATGACCTCCGAGGCGGCTTATCTGAACTGAGTTGCGTCTCCTCTTTGAAATCAAAAATCCAGGTCAGAGTGACAGCCAAATAGAATAATTGACGAGTGACGACTGTTGATTTTTGAATGACGAAGTGCCTTGGCAGGCTTTGCATGGGCTCGGCCAGCCGCCATTGTTAGCTCCTGCACGGTTCATCGATCCCGTCGGAAATCAACAATAAACACTCCGCCCTGGTCAATCGAAGGCGATGGCAGCGGCTGGACGAAGCATTGCCAGCTCAGCCAATCGCCCTGGTTGAATCAGCATCTGGCAAAAAATGGCGTTGCAGAGTGGCAAATTCCGGCGACAATCCCGCGTCTATGAATCCCGATTTCATCCGCCAAGCCCTCCGCCAAGTCCACTACCCGGGGTTTTCCCGCGATATCGTGTCCTTTGGCCTAGTCAAAGACATCACCTGTGAACCGGGTCTAACCACGGTGAAAATCGAGGTCAAAACTGCCGATCCTAAGATTCCCGCACAGATTTTCCACGACTGCCACGCCATTCTCGACCCACTGCCAGACATCGGCCACGCCCAAATCGACATCGACGTGAAAGCCCCGCCAGCCGCGGCGGCCAGCAACGACGTCGCCAGCGCGGCGCTTCCCGGCGTCAAGCGCATCCTCGCCATCGCCTCCGGCAAGGGCGGGGTCGGCAAGTCCACCGTCGCCGCCAATCTCGCCGTCGCCCTGGCTGCCACCGGCGCGCGGGTCGGTCTGTGCGATTGCGACTTGTACGGGCCGTCGATGGCCCAGATGTTCGGCACCAACGAGCGGCCGCTGGCTAACGAACAGGACGAAATCATCCCGGTCAGCGCCCATGGCATCGAGTTGATGTCGATGGCATTTTTGTTGGACGGGGCATCGCCGGTGATTGTGCGCGGACCCATGGCGACCCGCTACACCCAACAATTTCTCCGCCAAGTGGCCTGGGGCGAACTAGACTATCTCATTTTGGACCTACCGCCGGGCACCGGCGATATCCAACTCACTATCGTCCAGACGGTGAGGGTCGATGGAGCGATCATCGTCACGACCCCGCAGGAGGTGGCCCTGATTGATGCCCGCAAGGCCATCGCCATGTTTGGCAAAGTCAACGTGCCGATCCTCGGGCTGATAGAAAATATGGCCTGGTTTGAGTGCGACGCCGGCAAACGCTACCACCTGTTTGGCGATGGCGGTGGCGTGCGCGAAGCCGAACTCTGCGGCGTGCCGCTGCTCGGCCAGATCCCGCTCGAAGTGGCCACCCGCGAAGGCGGCGATAGCGGCCAGCCCGTCGCGTTGCTACCGCCTAACGAAAGCCGCGTATCTGCGGCCTTTCATCAAACCGCCGCAGCCGTGCGTGCCCAGCTGCCGGTTTGAACCCCGTCAACCGTCCGACATGCACGATCCCGTAGCCACCCTCATTGCTCTCGCGCTTGCCGAAGATATAGGTAGTGGCGACGTGACGTCGCGCTATTTCATCCCGCAAGAGCGCCGCGCGCGTGCCTTTGCCACCGTGCGGCGTGACGGCGTCATCTCCGGCGTGGACATCGCCGCCCGCGTGTTTCTCGCCGTGGATCCCTCGCTGGATGTAGAGATTTTCATTCCTAACGGCAGCCAGGTGGTTGCTGGGGCCCTGCTCATGCGCATCGAAGGGACCGCCCGCTCCGTTCTAACGGCGGAACGAACTGCGCTGAATTTCCTCCAGCACCTCAGCGGAATCGCCACTCTAACCGCCGCATACGTGGCCCTCATCAAGGACAGCTCCGCGCACATTCTCGATACTCGCAAGACCACCCCGGGATACCGGATGCTCGAAAAACGCGCGGTGGTTCACGGCGGCGGCACCAATCACCGACTCGGCCTGTATGATCGCGCCATGGTCAAAGACAACCACCTGATGGCCGAGGGCGGGCTGCCGGAGCTGCAAGCCGCCATCCATCGCCTCAAAGCCGAGCACCCCGAGGTGGAGATCGAACTGGAGGCCGACACCCTCGAGCAAGTCCGCGCATTTCTAGCCTTCGACGGGGTCGATCACCTGTTGCTGGACAACATGACCCTCGATGAGCTGCGGGCCGCAGTCGCTGTGCGTGGTGAACACCCCACCCCCCAGCTCGAAGCTAGCGGCGGGGTCACGCTCGAGAGCGTCCGCGGCATCGCCTTAACCGGCGTGGATTTCATCTCGGTGGGTACCCTCACCCATTCCGCGCCTGCCCTCGATATCGGCCTGGATTTCCAAAAAATCTAACAGACCCAAGACAGCAAGACTCCAGACGCAAGACAAGAGCCGATGAATATGCGCCGCGCTCTCTTATCTTGTCTTGGGTCTTGCGTCTTCCAGTCTTGCGTCTTCCAGTCTTGCGTCTTCCAGCCTTGGGTCTTCCACTCTTGAGTCTTTCTCCCGTTGCACTCCGCCCCTTCATTCAGCGCCCCCCCACCCTTCACCTTGCTGGTGCGGGAGACACTGGCCTCGACCAATGACGAGGCCCGCAGGCTCGCCCAACTCGGCGCGGCGGACGGGCTGGTCGTTCTAACTGACCGGCAAAGTGCCGGCCGGGGCCGCCGCGGTGCCGACTGGTATGCAGCCGCAGGCGAATCGCTGGCGTTTTCGATCGTGGTGCGTCCGACCGAACCCAAGGCGCTGTGGTCACGGTTGGCCTTGGCCGCAGGACTCGCGGTGGCTGAAGCGGCGGAAGCCTGCGCGGTGGAGGTCGGCATCAAATGGCCTAACGACGTTTGGATCGGCCGCCGCAAAGTGGCTGGCATCTTGGTGGAAGCCGGGCATGACTTCGCGGTGGTCGGCATCGGCATCAACGTCAACAGCCGCGAATTTCCACCTGCACTCAGCGAGCTGGCCACCTCGCTCCAACTCGCCTCAGGCCAGGTGCAGGATCGGGCCCACGTCCTAAGGAGCGTGTTGAATCACTTCGGCTTGCGCCGCCAGCAACTGGCCAGCGGCTTTGACGAGCTGCTCGACGGGGTGCGTCTGCGCTGCGTACTCAGCGGCCATGCGGTGAGCCTGATCACCGCCAGCGGCACGCAGCACGGCCGCATTGAGGGCCTCGGCCCCGGCGGCGAATTGTTGCTGCGCACGCCCACCGGCTTGCAACGCATCATCCAAGCCGATGAAGTGCGCTTGGCGTAGTTGCGGCGTCGCGGCGCAGGGCGTGGGAGCCGCGTCTCGCGGCGCGTTTGGGAGCGACGACGTTACTGTCGTCGAGCGGAAGGATCGACCATGAACCGAGCCTTCGGCACTCATTCATGGACCGCGCTTCCGCTACCACCACACGAATGTGGTGGCTCCTTAGCACTAGTGACACCCGGCAAGCCGCCCGCCCGGCGAGCCGCCCGCCCGGCGAGCCTTCGGCACTCATTCATGGACCGCGCTTCCGCTACCACCACACGAATGTGGTGGCTCCTTAGCCCAAGTGACTTCCCAGCACGCCGCCCGACGGGCTCTTTAGTTAGGTTTAGGTGCTTACTTACTACGGTTTCCCCGCAGTAGGGGCGCCGCCCTTGCCGATGCGGAAAGTCCAGCGAGTTTCGAGTTTTTTGCCGTCGGCTTTAGCGCTCAAGATGACTGAGTAATTGCCAGCAGGCAATTTTTCCGTAACGTGATAGGCCACCGAGTTGGTTTTTGGATCGTAGCTAAGCGGTACCACACCGTGGCTGCTCAACCGCATTTCCACCGTATCTGGATCGACCCCGCCCAGCCCGGTTAGATCAGCGGTGATCAGCGGCGGTGAGCTGCGCAGCAGCTCGCCATGAGCCGGCAGCGTGGCCAACTGAACTGCCGCCACTTCCGCCACGCCAGCGGTGGCCCCCCTAGATGGAGCGAGCATTTTGAGTGCATCCTCGAAGCCTTTCGGCTTGCCGCCTTCGATGGCATAGCGGCCGAGCGCGGCGGTTGGGGAATCGATCATGAGCACCTGGCCATTGACGGTGAAGAGGGCCTCATAGCCGGATTGCTGAGCGAGTTGCTTGATCGACTCGTTGTAATGGCCGAAAGGAACGGCGTAACAATTCACTTTGAGGGCGAGTTTTTGTTCGAGCACTTCCTTGCAGCCAACCACCTCTTGCTGCAGCCATTGCACATATTCCTCGCCGGTGAGTTTCTTCTTACTGCGCTTGGCAGCGGCAAGCGCTACCATGACGGCATGGCCTTCGCGCAAATCCTGATGCGTCGCCGAGTGCGCCTCAATATCGACCCCCTCATCACGCATCTCGGCCAACTGCTCCCACGTAATCGCGCCTCCCCCACCCAGCGACCCGCCGCGCACGCCTTCGGTGTAAACGAACACGGTGAGCGGATAAGCGAATTTTTTCAGGATCGGCCACGCGACGGAGTATTGGGTTTCCCAGCCATCGTCGAACGTGATGATGGCGCAACGCGGCGGAATGGATTTTTCACTGCGTTTCCACGCCAGAAAATCCTGCATGCCGATGACCGTGATGCCCCGGTCCTTGAGGATTTGCATTTGCGCTTCGAATTCGGCCGGCCGGATCTCGGTGCCCGGAAAACGAATCTTTTCCACAAAGCGGTGGTAACACAAAATGACGACCTGCGCGTTGCGATCCACCGCCACCACGCCAGGCTTGGTGGCGGCAGTACGCGCCGCAGCATCGGGTTTTATGGGCGTTAGGCCCGGCTTGACCACCCCCCCCGGCAGTGCTGGAACGACGGCAGGCAGAGCATCTGCAGCGGATACCCGCCACACGACACCAGCCACGGCTAGGCCGAAGATTAAAACCCGGATGCACGAAAATCGAGTTTTCATGCGACAGCATACCGCTGACTGCAATCAATTCACGGGGTTTTTTCCAACAACAGCTAACCCATTTTAGCGGCGCGTTTATGACCGCCGCGGCGCAAGGATCGCCAATGACGATAAACGTCATCTCATTGGCATCGGCGCTCACAGAGCGCCGCCACAATGCATCTCATGATGGCTTCGACAATTGTCGCTTAGCCGCTGTTACTCAGGCTTCTTTGCGTCGGCCTTGGGCGCCTGGCTGGCAGGCGGGATGGAAATAGGTGGGGACACGGCGACGACGGGTTTGCGCGGCGGGGTGCCGGGCATTGCCGTGGCGCTGCCCGCAGGATTCATTGAGACGGGAGGAGTAACGGCCGAGGGAGCCGTGGAGATCTCGACGAGTTCTATCTCGAAGATAAGGACGGAGTTTGGCTCAATCACGGGGCCGCGCTGCGTCGGGCCATATCCGAGAGCCGGCGGCACGAAGAGTTTCCACTTCGAACCGGTGGCCATCAGCGGGAGGGCCTCTTGCCAGCCCGGCACCACGCCATTGACCGGAAACTCGCGCGGCTGACCGTGGGAATCATCGAAGACCGTGCCGCTGATGAGTTGCCCCTTGTAGGTTGCCTTTACCTTGTCAGTCGCGACGGGCTTTGGGCCGCTGCCTTCCTTGATGACCTGATACTGCAGGCCGCTCGCGGTGGTAATAACGCCGGTTTTTTTGCCGTTTTCGGCGAGGAAATCCTCGGCGATTTTGGTGTTCTTAATGGCGAGTTCAGCTGACTTCTTCTCCATTTTGGCGCGCAGCTCGGCTTGGAAGGCGGTCATGATTTTCTGCTGCTCTTCCTGGGAATACTTCGGTTCCGTGCCGGCGAGCGCCTCCTTGAGGCCAGCGCTCAACTTCTCGAGATTGGCCTCAACGTGGTTGGTCTTGAGTTTCTGCCCGAGGTCGGCACCGATGATGTAACTCACAGCCTGCATGTCAACCGGCTCCGCTGGCACTGCTGGAGAGGCAGCCGGCGGCGGGGTATTCTGGGCAAGCAGGGCGCTGGCGCTGACGGACAAAAGGAGGCTGGTTAAAACTCTGATGTTGTGCATGGGATGGATCGGGTTAGAGATATTTTTAGCTGCGGCAAAGGGCGAGGGTAATTCCGCCGCGTTGCGAGTCAAGTTCCGGTTTTTTGCTACCCGGCCATGACCCTGACGCGACGATCGAGCGCTCCCAAGATCGGACTTTAGCTTACACGTCTTGGACGGTGAGATTGGCGCATTCCTCGCGGACTTTTTCAGCAAGCGGAGTGGATAGGTAGCGTTCGGTGGACGAGCAACCGATGGTAACGATGCGCTTACCCTTGAATTCCGGGCGTTTGGCGATCTGGATAGCGGCCCAGACGTTGGCGCCGGTGGAAATGCCTGCGGGAAACCCTTCCAATTGTGCGAGGGCCTGAGCGGTGGCCATCGCATCCTCGTTGCTCACTAGAATGACCTCATCGATGGTTGCCAGGTTGAGGTTTTTGGGGATAAAGCCCGCGCCGATCCCTTGAATCATGTGCGGACCGGGCTGGCCGCCGGAAATGACCGGGCTGGCTGCCGGTTCCACCGCAAACGTCTTCATCGCGCGGCGCGACTTGATGACTTCCGACACCCCGGTGAGGGTGCCACCAGTGCCCACGCCGGAGACAAAGGCATCGATCTCGCCATCGGTATCGCGCCAGATTTCCTCGGCGGTGGTTTCGCGGTGGGCTTGCGGGTTGGCCGGATTGTCAAATTGACCCGGGCCAAATGACCCTTCCCCGTGTTCCTCCAACAATTGTTTGGCCTTGGCGATGGCCCCGCCCATGCCGCGTGCCCGTGGTGTGAGCACAATCTCGGCACCCAGCAGGCGCAATAGCACGCGGCGCTCAATCGACATACTCTCCGGCATCGTCAGGATGCAACGATAGCCCTTGGCCCGCGCGACAAACGCCAGTGCAATACCGGTGTTGCCCGATGTCGGCTCGATAATGAGTCCGCCGGGTTTGAGCAAGCCATCGCGTTCGGCAGCCTCAATCATTGCCTTGCCGATGCGGTCCTTGACGCTAAAGAGCGGATTGAAAAACTCGGCCTTGACGCATATCTCAGCATCGAGACCGGCAGTGAGGTGGTTGAGACGAATCAATGGAGTGTTGCCAACGGTAGCTATCAGGTTGTTTGCAATGTTCATGGGGGCGATTATAGGTTATTGGTTAGGAGAGATGCAAGACTCAAGAGAAGAGACAGAAGACTTCAAGACACAAGACAAGAGCAGATGGAGAAGCGCTGCGCTCTCTTATCTTGCTTGCGTCTTGTGTCTTGGAGCGCAGCGGTCTTGTGTCTTGCTGTCTTGTGTCTTGCGTCTTGTTTTCATATTTGAAAGTCCCGGGTGCCGGAGTCCAAGTGCAGGCCGCATTCATATTTTTGGCCACCGAAGCGCGTGGTTTCGGCGTCGGCGGCGGTATCGGCCGGGCGGGTGCTGTGCCAATCGCCCATGGTGACGTAGCCTTCGGTGGCCAACGGATGGGCCGGCAACTCATGCTCGTGGAAATATTGCGCCATCTGCGCGTCGGCCCAGTCGAGAATCGGATAGACCTTGAGCGTCTTTTTCTGTTGTTCGGCAAACGGCCGAGCGGCACGGGTTGTCGATTGGCTGCGGCGCAGGCCGCTGAGCCAGACGTCGGCACCGAGTTCGCGCAGGGCGCGGTTGAGCGGCTCGATTTTCGTTAGCAGCGCGTATTTGTCGGCTCCGGCCTTGCCATCGTGCCACAGCTCGCCCCACAGCGCCTCAAGCCGGGCGGAGGTCATGTTAGGCTGATAGATACGGAGGTCCAGGTCGAGGCGTGCGCTGAGCTGTTCGGCGTAGCGGTAGGTTTCCGGGAATAAAAAGCCGGTATCGATGAAGACCACCGGGACTTTAGGCGCATGCTCGGCTATGAGGTGCAGCATGGCTGCAGCCTGAATGCCGAAACTGGTGGTTGCGACCAGACGCGGACCGAAGGTGTCATACAGGAGGCGAAGGCGCTGGCCGGCACGCAGAGGAGCCAGGGTGGCGGCGAGTTCGGCTAGATCCACGCCGGGGACGGGGGTGGCGGGAGTTTGCAAGTGCACAGCGGGCATAACAGCTTAGCGGGTAGTGATGACCTAGGGCTTGACGGCCACGGCCTTGAGGGCCTCGGGCTTGAGGTTTTTGAGGAAATCGGCGCCTTGGACGGTGGCAGCGACGTAGCCGGTGCGGATGCAGAAATCGCCGAAGCGTTCGCCCTCGAGGCGGGCACTGGCGTAATGCGCGATGAGCGGTTCCAACAAGGGCTTGATCGCCTCAGATCGGACGCTTTCGCGGTACAACTTGGACAGGCGCTGACCGGCAAAGCCGCCGCCCAGATAGACGTTGTAGCGACCCGGAGCGCGGCCGACGAAGCCGATTTCTGCCAAAAATGGCCGGGCGCAGCCATTCGGACAACCGGTCATGCGGATGGTGATGGCATCGTGGCGCAGGCCGTGGGTTTCGATGGACTCCTCCAATTCTGTTAGAAGCTCGGGCAGGTAGCGCTCGGCTTCGGCGAGGGCCAGGCCACAGGTGGGCAGGGCGACACAGGCGAGCGAGCTGAGGCGCAAGCCGCTTTGGAGATGACTGGCGGCGATGCCGAATTGTTGGAGGAGGGCTTCGATAAGTGGGCGCTGGTCGGGGGAGATGTTGGCGATGACCAGGTTTTGGTTGGCGGTGAGGCGGAAATCGCCCTGGTGAATTTCGGCGATGGCGCGCAAGCCGCTGCGCAGCGGATAGGCCGGGGTGTCCAACACCCGGCCGCCTTGCACGAACAGGTTGAGGTGGAAGTTGCCGCTTTGGTCCTCGACCCAGCCGTAGCGGTCGCCATTGTCATCAAACTGATAGGGACGGGCGGTTTCCAGCGTGTAGCCGAGATAGCTGTGGAGTTGTTGGACGAACCAGTCGAGCCCGTGATCCTCGATGGTGTACTTGAGCCGGGCATTGCGGCGGTCGCTGCGATCACCAAAATCCCGCTGCACCAGCACGACCTTTTCAGCGACATCGAGGACTTGCGCGACCGGGCAGAACCCGATCACCTCGGCCAAGCGAGGGAATGACCCTTCGACGCCATGACTCATGCCCATGCCGCCGCCGACCGCGACGTTGAAGCCGACGAGCTTGCCCGCCTCGGCGATGGCGATGAAAGCCAAGTCGTTGGCAAACACATCCACGTCATTGGAGGGGGGAACGGCGATGGCGATTTTGAATTTGCGGGGCAGATAGGTTTTGCCGTAGATCGGTTCCACGTCCTCCGCGCTGGAGTGGATGCTTTCCCCGTCGAGCCAGATTTCATGATAGGCGCGGGTTTGCGGCGTGAGGTGGTCGGAGAGTCCCTGCGCCAGCGCGAGCACCTCGGCGTGAATCGACGACAGATGGGGGTTGGGATGGCACATCACATTGCGGTTCACGTCGCCGCATGCCGCGATGGTGTCCAGCGCGGCTTGGTTGATCTCGGCCAAGGTACTCTTGAGATTGGACTTGATGATCCCGTGAAATTGAAACGCCTGCCGGGTCGTCAGCTTGATCGTACCGTTGGCAAACTCGGTGGCCAAGCGGTCCACCTCCAACCATTGCGCCGCATTGAGCACCCCGCCCGGCACTCGAATCCGCACCAAAAATGAGTAGGCTTTCTCCAAGCCTTGCTTGCGCAGACTGGAGCGCAGATCGCGGTCGTCCTGTTGATAGGCACCGTGAAATTTGAGCAACTGCTGGTCGTCGGCCGACAGCGTCGCGCTGGTGGCGTCGGCCAGCCCCTCGGCAATCGTGCCGCGGAGGTAGTTGCTATGAATTTTGATTCCTTCGTTGGCGGATAAGGGCTTTTCGGACATGGTGGCAGGCAGTGCAGGTAAAGAACGGAGCAGTCAAAACCCCAATCCATAGTAAATCAGTCTACTTGCTGAGGTTTCGTGAGGAATTTGCACGGACTTGATTGACTCGGCAAGTCATTTTGTGAAAAAAATTTCACTTTGGCCAGCGGCATGAGTCATTTCCCATGGAAGCGGAACGCTGAGTGGCGGAGGCTGCGGAGAGGCAAGCGGAAAGAGTCGTTGGCTGGCAGGTAAGAAACGCCGGGCATATTTTTCACGAACTCAAACAAGCTCGGCGCTCCACTCCGCAGCCTCCGCTGCTCTGCATTTCGATTCACTGCTGGAAAATGGCACTTGCGGACAATCTCGCTTGCAAGAACCAGCGGGCTGACCACGTAACTCAGTCCACCATGCATAGGACTCACGCAACCTTGGTGATGCTCCCCGGCCTGGATGGCACGGGCCGGCTTTTCGAATCGGCGCTGGCCTTGGATTGGGGCGGGATGCGGGCGCTGGCTCTGGCGCTGCCGAGCCACGGGCCGCAGGATTACCAGTCGCTGGCGGACGCCATCGCCCCCACCCTGCCGCCTGGCGATCTGGTGCTGCTGGCCGAATCGTTCTCGACACCGCTGGCAATGTTGCTGGCCGCTAAGGAGTTCACACGCATCAGGGCCTTGGTACTCATCAGCGGGTTTTGCGCCAGCCCCCAGCCTAGCGGTCTCGGCTGGCTGCCGCTGCAGCCCATCCTATCACTCACCCCCCCGGCATTTCTGCTGAAACAATTTCTAACAGGCGAGGAGGCCTCTCAGGAGTTGCTCACGTCTCTAACGGAAGCAACTGGCCTGATGCCATCCGCCACGCTGGCCGAGCGGGTGCGGGTGGTGCTGGCGCTGCGCGAGGAGAATTGCCCGGAGCTGACGGGGCTGCCGGTGTTGCTGTTGCAGGCGGGGCAGGACCGGGTCATTCCCTGGGACGCCCAATCGCAACTCGAGCGGCATTTTCCGGAGGCCACCAATCACTGGATCGACGGGCCACACCTGCTGCTGCAAACC
>Ga0114962_10001040_pt1 | contig 24125 bp, 52 predicted proteins | sample C_130820_MF_Meta_FD_87017 | JGI IMG/M metagenome (GOLD analysis project Ga0114962, IMG submission 87017) | Freshwater microbial communities from Lake Croche, Canada to study carbon cycling - C_130820_MF_MetaG | ecosystem: Environmental > Aquatic > Freshwater > Lake | place: Lake Croche, Canada... | reverse complement strand
AGCAACGTTCACATAACCTGCTAGTTCTTGCTGCGTTATATCCAACGCCCTACGCTGCTTTCTGATTAACTTCGCCCACTCGGACTTAGTTTTGTTCTTGTACGTCCATTCCATTATGTTCAAATTTTACTTGTGAAAAAATGCCGTCTTGCTCGGCTTGTCTAATCAACTCCATGCACTTGTCATAGCCTTGTTCGCTATTTTGCATTAAGTGGGTAATCTTGCCTATTAACTCCCATTTTTCGGGTAGGCTGTGCTGTTGCCAACGTTCTATGTTCATAATCTTAATGCAGTTTATAGGATGCTGCACCCCTTTGAGGTGAATTAATTAGATTTGATGTATTCGATTCTAAACATACATAAATCAAATTTTACGTCTTCAATATTATCTATTGTAAAATAAGAAATTGTACTTTTTACAAAGCCTAAATTTAATAATTCAGATTCTAACTTATTGAAATTTGATAGTTTTGTCCATGAAGCAGTAAACTCTATTTTATCAAAAGTTGATGCAATTTCTACAAATCTTTTTTTACTTGTAGAATATACTTTAGTACCAAACTTAGTTGATTCCAAAACTGTTAAAACTTTGCTGATATTTAATGTAGCTTGTGCCATAATCTTAATATTTATCTCTCCGCTTAATTGCTTTGATGACACGAAGATATAGGTTATTTCAATACGTTGCTAATTATTTTTTATAATTCTATAATTTTTTATTTTCATTAACAAATACAATAACTTAAAATAAAGCTTAAATTTCAATTATAGTGTAGTTAGTAATATAAACCCCTTACTTCCATTAATAAAGACTAAAAACAAGGCTAGGGGATGCAAATTTGACTATTTCTTTGATTGTGCTGTATTCGCTTCCTTTATTAAGTCTCAATTTCTTATCTAACTTTCTTTTTTTTAACGGCGGCGTACATTCACAAACTCCTAATGCCTTTCCTATTGAGACATAACTAAACCGATAAACTACACTAGCGATAAAACAAAAGTATTCCTCAACTTCTTTCACGTCTATTTCAATGTCGGAAAAGTATAATTCAATTAATAACTTCAACTGTTGCGGCGTTGTTACTTCTTTCATAATTTAAAATGTCTTTTTAAAAGTTCCAAATCATTTACGCAAATCCAATCTTTACTATCAATCCAATCTTTTACTACTTGAAGGCTGTTGATTATCGTTGTATGGTCTCGATATAACGGTTCTGCAAGTTGTTTCAGTTTGAACTTGTAGTATTTTCGCCCTATGTAGGCGTAGTAATGTCTGACCTTTACTATTCCCTTGTCTCTGTTGCGTCCTGCTACTTTTATGGGGTGTTCTTGCATAATATCGCATACTTCATTAAGTAGCTGTTGTGGTGTGGGGATGTGTTTTATTTTATGTAGTTTAATATATAAGCAATAACGTCAACGGTAAACCCATTTCCGCATGATTTATAAATTTGTGAATCTGATATTATTTGTTTGCCATCTTTAAAAAAGTAATCGTCTGCAATCGTTTGAAGTCTGCAAACTTCGATTACACTCAATCTTCTGATACGGTAATTTTCTAATAATAATATCAAATCCATATCCGAATGGTTACCGCCACTATTACCACCTGCTGTAAAGCATACACTTTTATTTTGGTTTTTTTTTACCTGTCCGTCTCTTGAAACTTTGATAAAATTATTTTCCATCCTACTGCCTTCCTTTGTTGTTACTGTTTTAGATTTAGTATCAAAGTTTTCAGTAGGGGTAAAAGAAAAACCTTGATTATTAGCTTTCATTTTTTCATGATTACTAATAAAAAAAGATAACATCTTATCACTCAAATAATACTTTTCATCAACTTCGCTTTCAGGCTGTAAAATGTGCTTTAATAAGATGCCTTTGTCTTTTGGTTGTTTGATAGTTGATACCGGGTAACCAAACAAACCTGCTGACTGCAAGCCAAAATTTGTCCAGTAGTTCCTTTTCCTAGATTGGGCTGAAAATAAAGCTGAATTTATTTTAATAGGAGCTACGCCTAAAATGTTTGTTATAACTTTTTCATGTTCTTTTTTCATGTAAACGTTTTCTAAAATATACTTAACATCAGGATTAAACTTTTGAACGTGGCGTAGAATATTGACAAACTCAAAAAACAATTTACTTCTTTCGTCATCAAAAGCAAGTTGTTTTCCTGCAAAACTAAATCCTTGACAAGGTGACCCGGCAACAATTAAACCTATACTTTGCCAATCTATACTCCATGTTTGCCATTCCGTAACACTACCCAATTGTATAGTATCAGGATAATTGCACATAGTAGATTTAATTGCGTGTTTATCAATCTCGCTTGCATAATATTTGTTGTATTGTATTCCTGCTCTATTTAATGCCTGTTGGCAACATGATATACCATCGAATAAGCTTAACACATTTATTTTCATAATCCTAATTTTTGTTTTTCCTGCAATATTGCGCTGTCTGATAGTATCATAATTGTTTGTTTTATGTGTTAAAATTCATTTTCTCTATCTACGTCCATCCCCCATAAATCCGCTTGCTCTAATTGCTGAACTACTTCAATCTTTTTAAAGTTTGGCGGAGGTTGTGGTTGCTGTGTTTGTGGCTTTACTTCTGCAACGTCTAATCCTGTGTAACGTCTTGTCATTCTATCGTAGTCAAATAAACGCATACCAACACGACCCAACCAATAAAACTTTACTTTCTGAACATGAACCTCTGTTGTGCCGTCCTCAAAATTTCGATAAATTGATAATCCGTTATGTGTCTTATTAGCAAAATGAACTGAACCGCTAATATTTTGCATTGTAGGTATTTCGTATTTCTTAGTAACTAAATTCTTTTGCATCTTAGTAGGATGAGCAACTAAGAAACAATGAATATGATATTTTTTTATAAAGGATGTTAGCTTGCTAAGTGTTTGGCTTATGTATTGAGTTTCGGGCATCCCAATAGGTATTTGATGCTCTATACAGTTCCACGGGCTAATCACTAAGCAGTTAATCCCATATCTTACAATCATTTGCTTTGCCTTTTCGATGATTGAATCAATCGTAGTATCCATTTCATCAACATTCATTAATTTAAAATATTCTGAAACAAATAAAACTCCTTCATTAAATTCATCAGGATTCATTCTTTGTGTGGTATCTTTTCTAAAGTCAAATGCTTTGTTAGTGTATTTCTCTAGTAATTTACTCGCTGTTATTTCTGTATTTTCTTCAAATTGGCAAACTGCCGTTTTCCAGCCGTTAATCTTAGCTAATCCCATGCAAATATTATTCACAACCTCGTCCTTACCATGTCCATTAATACCTGTGACCATTGTAAGTTGCTGAGGGATAAACGTAACAAAACTATCATTATCGCCTAATTCATCTAACATTCCACTATTGCATCCTTTGGGATAACCATTTTTATAAAAGTCTTGCAATGTTGGAAACATATCCTCCATTGTGCTTTCACCTTCAAGTGGGTATAACTTAGCGTTTAAAATCAAATCATTTACCGCTTGTTTGCCGTACTTCAATAACACTTCGTTTGTATCCTTGCACCCTTCAGGATATTGCACCAATAAACAACGTTCTTTCCCTAAACGTCTGCAAAGTTCTTCCGCTAATTTTTTACCGGCTGCATCGCCATCACTAGCGATATAAATACGTTCCTTATTTTCAAAATATTTATAACAATTGTCTAAGTATTCTAAATTCAATTTACCTGTAGCTGCCCCGTTTGGAACACTTACAACATTATACTCATTCGCTTCATAAAAAGACATCGCATCTATTTCACCTTCGCAAATTATTGCATCGTCTGTACCATCTATTGCATCAATGTTGTAAAAAATTAGCTTACTATCTTTATTTAATTTAAAGTCTTTATTTTTTGCTCTGAACTTAATATTTACCAATTCGTCATTTTGATAAAAATTAAAACAAATAGTAGGCACTTCTTTTTGTGCTTTCGGCATCCATTCCAAACATTCAGTTACATTGAATCGTAGTAAAGTATTGTTTGATATTCCCCTATTCTTTTCAAAATACTCAATTGTCTTTTTTGATAACTTTTCAAGTCTAGGAGTAGGCTTTTCGTAAGTTTTTTTATTTTCGGTTGTTTCTTCAAGTACTTCAATATTGTATTTTGCTGCAAGAAACTTTAAAGCGTTTGGATATGTTGTTTTTTGGTGTTCCATGACAAAAGTAATAGAATCACCACTTTTACCGCATCCAAAACATTTAAACATATCTTTCGATTTACTTACAGTAAATGAACCGCTTTTCTCGTCATGGAAAGGACATAAACCAACATGATTACTACCGTTCTTTTTTAATGTAACATATTCACCTATTAGAGTAACTATGTCAATCCTTTGCTTAACTGCATCTAATGTTAATTGTGCTATCATGTTACATTACAAATTCGGGTACGTAAATAGGGATTTCTGTAATTTTCTTTTTGAAGTCGTTAGCTTTCCATCTAGCAATCCTCATAGATAAATCCCAAGTCTTTTCTAATTCAAATTTCATTTTAGTTTTTGGCTTATTAGGCTCTACCCAATAACTAAAGAATTTTGCTAATAAATCTTTTTCGTACTTATCCTTAAAAGATTGTACTTGTATAGCAAAATCTTTCCTTCTTTCTTCAAATGACTTTTTGGTGGAGGTTGCTTTAGCAACAATAATATTTTCTTTATTTATTTCTTTTATTTCCTTTCCTTTCCTTTCTAGCATTGCGGTCGCATCTGTTTCGCATTGCGTTCGCATAACATTCGCATTGCGTTCGCTATGCGTTTGCATTGCGTTCGCATTATTATCTAAATAATTTCTATAAATTTCCCATCTTTTATTTGCTGAATCACTAGCGTTTTTGCTTTTTTCTTTCCTTTCGTTCAGTCTTCTTTCTACCGATAAACTGCCAAAATTATTACCATCAATTATAAATAAATTAAAGTCATTTATGATGCTTTTTATTATGTCAGTATCCACTCTTAAATCGTCTGCAATACCTTCGTAATCCAATCTCATTACGTTTGCATTATTATAAAGGTCTTCTATAATTGCCCAAAAAATGCCATAACCTTGCATCCTGTGTTTTCTTATTAGTAGCTTTATTTTTTCATCATTTCTAGTATTGAAATCATGAGTAAAGTAAAATGTATCTTTTGCCATCGTTAGATATTTTAAGGTTCGTAGTGAGTAAATTGTTGGTCTATATAATTTTTTATATCTTCCCATTCAGTAATAGGAATAATAATTTTTTCACCATTTAAGGCTTTTAAAATTTGGATTTCATTTCTTTTTGTTACTGTACATAAATACTTTTCTTCAGTATTATTTTCAGTTTCAACAACGTAAATTAATTCTAATTGTGCCATAAAAATAAAAAAACCCGAAAGATGGACTAGGTAGAAGTGAACATAACACTTTAGTTATGTTCGGCTAGTCCGCCTTTCGGGCGTTTAAAATGAGTTTATTGTCGTACACTTCTACCTGTGCGAACTGCTGCAAATATAATCATTATTTCAATACAAAATCTATTGCACTCCAAAAATCATCGGGAGTTTTTATAAAAAAATAATAACCGCCTGCTGCTATTTCTCTTCTTTGTTCTTCAATTTGGTAAGCACTAGGTTTATCATTTCCTATTTTTATTTCAAACTTAAAACTTTTGCTTTTAAAAGTCGCTGTAACGTCCGCCGTTCCTTTGCGTGTTGTGGATGGAATGTATTTTTTGACTGTAAGGATTGTGCCGCTTGGTTGTTTCTGTTGTGCATCGACCATTCGCCCTGCACTTGATACCCTTGTCGCATTTCCACCCATCCAATTAATAACGTTCACTATATAATTTGTAAGCCCGTTACTTGCTCTTATGTCAGGCATTTTAGGCAAAGTGTAGAAATTATCCTTATGTACGCTTGGGAACTTCTTTTTACTCCACTCTTTGTGAATCTCGTTGTATCGTTCTTTGTAGGTCATTGTTGTAAAAATTAACCTGCTATACGGATTTGGTATAGCAGGTGTTAATAATAATTTAGATTAATCTAAATTATTATTTAGGATAACCTAAAAAGGCAAATCATCACTTGCCACATCAGTTACCGTTCCCGCTGCATTGCTTTGTGAAAAAGTAGTAGGTGCTTGTTGTTGCTCGGTATTACTACTACCTAATAATTGAACACTACCAACCCTACATATCAACTTTACGCCTGTCCTTCCATCGTTTGTTTGATACAGTTGTATATCAGGTTGCCCCTCAATGTAAACCTGAGTACCTTTTTTAAGATATTGGGCTATTGCTGTTTTTTCACTCCAATACGCACACTCAATCCATAAGGATTTAGTTTGTTGATTACCCTGTGCATCCTTGTATTTTTCTGAATGAGCTACTGAAAAGTTAATCACTTGCCTTTCGCCTACTTTCCGAACTTCTGAATCCTTGCCCAAATGTCCGATTGCTGTTAATTTAATCATAATATTTATATAACTAGATTACCTCTAGTGGGGGTTTATTTTGTGTTAGGTTTACGTTTAAGATAATAATTATATGAAACTATAAAAGATTGTACTTTTTTCATTTTAAAAAATAAAGGATATTTATCAATAATAGGGCTAATTATATTAAAATAAATCCACGGGTTATCTTTATATGATAAAGTCAATCTACTATGATAATATTTTATAGATTTTAATATTTCAGTTTCTTTAATTGAAAATAAATCATCATTTTCATAAAACTCATAACATAATTTTAATCCAATAAAATACTCTTTTACTATTTCCTTATTTTGTAATATCCCTTTATTTTTTATTTTAATATCTAATTTAGAAAGTTCAGTTTTTATAAATAATGGTGTATTTTTATGTAAATTATTTATTCTGTAACTTTCATAAAAATGCTTTATAAAAGCTAACCTATAATCTTTCAAATTATATCTTACACTTTTAGCGATATTACAACCCGACTTCATTTAATAAATCTTTTGATGTTTCTTTTGAATCTCTAATAAATTTAGCTGCATCTAATTGACATACTAAAACATTATTAGCTTGTTTCATTAGTGATGCTGTAGCCTTTGCGTGTTCTACTTTAATTTTTTGTTGGTCTAACTTGCGTGAAGTTGCCATTGCAATTTCATAAATAGCATTAAATTTGTCTGCCATTGTTTGTTTTGTTATTTCATTTTCCATAATTATTCCTGGCTGTCAGTAGCCTTACTTTTTAGTTTAATTTGTGAATCTATGTAACTTTTAACTACGTTCCAATCTTCTAGGGGGATGAAAACGTGTTCAACAAAAGGGATATTATCGTTGTCGGCTATTATGATGTTTTTCTTAATAATATCGACTTGTATTTTATTTATCTCCATGTCTTTTATTTAGGATTGATAATAATTCATCTAATTTTTCAAATAACTTAGGCAACATTTCAACTTCTTTTTCAAGTTCCTTAACTCTATCCTCTAGTGTATTAGGGCGTTCAACGTGGATGTTACTAATTGCATCAACTAAGTAATTAGGGGTGTAATAAGTAGGGTCTGCAATTAGTTCTTTTGCATTAGTAGGTTCTTCCTTGAGTTCAATCCATGTTCCGTTTTCAAAGTTTTTATTGACTTCATCAATATTTCTTTGTTGCCTAAAATCACAACCTCCAGATTTACCTTCAATGTAATAATTTGAACTATCTTTTTTTGTTATTACACAATATTTTGTAATAAAACTTTCTACCATTCTAAACCTTACCCCCTTCCAATTCCGTTGCAACGGTTCACGACCTGTTAATTTAAGGTATTCGGATTTTGTGATTCTTTTACCGTGAGGAGGATAATTTAATATTCCTGTTTCATTGCCAACAAATGCAATAAAATCATCTTTCCATTTCATAACATAACTTTTTTAAAGTGATTATTTATTATTGTTCTTTGCAATCTATTAGGTTGTCGTGTTTCGTACCACTTACCTAACCTTTTTTCAGATAGCCTTTTCGCTGCTAATATTACCTTACAGGGTCGAAAATCAGCATACTTTAGCCTATTCATTCTTTGTCCTGTTCGTGACATTGTTCTTTGTTTTATACGTTTTATTAATTGTTGTTGCCCTGCTTGTCCTGTCAGCAATTGCAAAGAAACCTAATAAAGTATTGAGTTTATCAAAATCAACAAAACCTTTTTTAGTTTCGCTCTCAATTGCTGTGATAGGGTAGCCGTATTTATTTCGCTGTTGTGCCATTGCTTATAATTGTTGCGTTATATTCCTTATCATATTCTACTAACATGATACGAGCCTTTATTTTAAGGTCTTCATCGTTACCTAGTAATTCAGTTAAAAGACCTATAAATGTCGGGTTTCGTGGGTGACATTGCAATTTACGGGCTGCATCGAAAGTGCCGCTAATTTGCGCAAACTTAATCGCTTGTACTTTCTCTTTTTCTTCGTTTGTCATTTTAATAAATATTTACCCGCTTCAATTACACGGTTAGTTAAGAAATCTTTGTCACTTTCGGGAATCTCAAAACGGATAACGTTTACATTCTTGTAATAGCCATCATCTAAGATATACGGCAGTTCGTTAATTTCAGCCCATTGTATCCACTTTGTACCATACTCTAGTGCTAAGTCTTGAATACATGCAAGTTCGCTTAAATAAGGCATATAAACAATCAATTCGCCGTACTTACAATTATTGATAATTGCATTACTAACTAACTGCCAGTAGTACTTTTCACCGTCTTTGTGGTTATCCCTAATGTATTGAATAGGATTATCGCAACCGTTGTAAAGTGGTTCTACCAATTGACAAAATGATTTTCGTGTCATCGGACATTTGAAATCTACAATAGTGCCGCCTTTATCATTCTTTATTGCATCTTTAGAGCCACGCCAATAGTCAATAGTCGGGTGTGTGTCGGTTTCCTGTGAAGTTACACGATAATCAAATGACACTAAATCAATAATCCTGTATTCGCAAAGTTTCCCCCAGGTTAGCGGCTTTGCGTTGCTTTCAATGTCAATCGGCAAATTTAGCTTTCTTTCAAAACGTTTTTCTTCAATATAAGTAAAAGCAGGTGCGCCAAATATTTCACCGTTTGCCTTAGCCTTTACAGTCGGGTTGCTTGTAAGCGCGACTATTTCGCTACTTGTAAAGTTTCCGTTTCTTTTAGTGTTGTCCATTTTATAAAGTTTGAAGGTACTTGAATAATTTTGTGTATGACTGTATCTCCTTAGTATCAATAATTAATTGATAAGTAGGCAATGATGTAGCAGGAATAAACGCTTTTTTTTCTTCGAATAGTGCCGTTAATTCCTCTAGTGTAGTTTGTTGCGGCTTGATTAATGGGTTATAACCGTCTTGTTTTTTCCTATTAAGGTCACGTCCGAAAAGTTTACCTAATGACTGTGCAGCATTTTTCAAACATTCAGCCTTTAATTTAGGGAATGCCATATCTAAGGCATTGCTTTTTTTGTTTGAGCTATTCAAAGCCCATTGATTTTTTTCCTGTTGTGTCATTCCCTCGGGTGCTTTATCTACCATTATAACGATTGATGCCGCCCCTTGTCTTTTCAACCATCCATTAACAACGGGGTGAAACACTTTTAAGTCTATTGCCCCTACAACTTCGTTCCCTATTTGCGCCCAACGAAAGTTATCGGTTTCCCATAAGCCAAAAAACAATTCATCTAAAGTCATTTCAATGTGACTTATCGTTACTGTTTGCGCCCGTCCGTCAGGTGTTTTGTCTAAACTTTCGAGTGAAGGATTTGAATGTAATTTGCTGTTAAAATTTTGGCACGCAATCCTAAATGATTCTATTGCACTTGCATTTTGCGCCATTTGTGCAAGTGCGTTTGTGCCTGTGGTCTGTAATTCATTATTCATAATCTTAATTGTTTTGTGAAGTGCAAATATACAACTCTAAAAATATAAAACAAATATTTTTGCAAATTTATTTTGGAATTTAAAAAGATTGTATATATTTGTAAAAAGTTATTAAGGATATGAGACAAGAAACAGAAAATTGCGTTATTACATATAGTATAGAAGAAGACGAAATAATAATAGATATGATTGAAGTATCTACCTTATATCGTGGACAAGGGTTTGCAAAAAAAGCAATGAAAAAATTTATGTCAGATAATTACGGCAAATTTATCAGCCTTCATGCTTACGGTCAGGATGATAGCGTTTCAACTGAAAAGTTAGTAGATTTTTATAAATTTTTTGGATTTGAAGTTGTTGCAGGAAGTAATGATTTTGGTTTTGAAATGCAAAATAATCCTTATTAATATGACTAATCAACAAATCAAAACCCTAGCAAAATTCGCAGGATTAAAGTACCGTCTAATAATGGACTTGTTACATATTGAATATTACGGAATGAGTGCCGAACATTCAAGAGACTTTCTTTTTGATGTTTGGATAGTTTACCGAGATATTGACCGCTCTAAGTGGCAGCATATAAAGGAGTGGACTTACATAAATGATAGGGTGCGAATTGAGTACGCTATTTTAAACGAGCCTATTGAAAAGTCATTAACATTATTATCAAACAGTATAACCAATTTGAATTTATGAAATTAAAACAAAGCGTTATCGAACGCATTAACAACCGTGATGTAAGGCTTAAAATAGCGGAGGCATTGAGTAAGAATAAGCCCATGTCAGAATGGAACGTTCAACTACTTATTAATAAAAATAGCTGCAAAGGCTCATTGACTAAGATAGATGCACTTAGTTGTATTGCAGTATTGTTAGGTAATAGTAGTAAAGATATTTTTGAACTTTTAGAAAATTAAATGTATGGTAGCAAGAATAAAAGAAAATGACATTTTTATACAATATTGCAAAGTAAATGGTACTCATGTTGTATTAGGATATGATAGAGTTAAAACATATTTTTCACTTCATACCCTTTGCATCGCCTACCCCAAAGGCAAACGCCCTGAGTTGCCTTACCCACAAAATCCGAGTAAAATAGAAAGTAATGGGCTACAAAAAAGCGAATGATAGACTAATAAAATTATCCGTTATAATTTGCATAATTGAATTGATTGTATTATTGATTAAAAAATAATCCAAAAATATTTGCAAATAAACTTGTTGTTATCAAATAAGTTATATATTTGTGTCTCATTAGTAACAAATAAAAAATTTAAGATTATGACACAAGCGACATTTGAAAATAAAAAAGTTTTAGTTAATAAAATACTAACTAAAATAAATCAGGTATCAAATAAAAAAGTAGAAATAAAAACTTTTTTTGATTTGATATTTATGTCAAACAAAGACTTGTCAATATTAGCAAAAAAAATACAAGCTTAATCCCATCACACAGGCGGCATAAACAACCGCCTACAAATTTAACTATATGAAAGAATTACTACAGTATTACCGACAAACTTTCCTTCCCGAACTATTGGAAGATGCACTCAAAGAAGTGCCTAGAAATGACAAAAAAGTTGTCTATTTAAGGCAACAAGTTAATCACCTTAAAAAGCAATATAATGCAGAACGTACAACTAATTAAGCAACTTGAAAAGAAGGCTGAAATGTACAATGACTTTACACGAAATAACAATGTACTTGAAGGCTCGAATTTCTATAAATCACAGGTTGCAAAGTACAATGAAGAAATAGTAAATTTGTGTAAGCAAATAGAATCACTACATACTGAACAAATAACAGGCATTTTATAAACAAAAATAAATAAAACAAAAATGAAAAAAGTATTAAGATTATGGGTTAATGGTAAAGGTTATGAACCTTTCGAGTATGAAACATTTGAGAATATATCGAATGAGTTAAAAGAAAGAAATATATCAATAGGTTCTAATAGCGAAATAGGTGATAATAGCCGAATAGGTGATAATAGTGTAATAGGTTATAATAGCGAAATAGGTGATAATAGCCGAATAGGTTATAATAGTGTAATAGGTTCTAATAGCCGAATAGGTTCTAATAGTGTAATAGGTTATAATAGCGAAATAGGTGATAATAGCCGAATAGGTGATAATAGTGTAATAGGTTCTAATAGTGTAATAGGTGATAATAGTGTAATAGGTTCTAATAGTGTAATAGGTTATAATAGTGCAATAGGTTCTAATAGCCGAATAGGTTCTAATAGCGAAATAGGTGATAATAGCCGAATAGGTTATAATAGTGTAATAGGTTATAATAGCGAAATAGGTGATAATGTAAAAGTCAAAACTTTGTTTTTTTGTGGTTCAAATCATTCAGTTTATTATTGGGGTGAAGATAAAATACAAATAGGATGTCAGTCTTTTACTATTTCAGAATGGGAGACTAATTTTAAAATTATCGGTATAAAACATAATTATTCGGGAGAACAAATAAAAGAATACGAATACTATATTAACGCAATTCGTCAATTTCACAATCATTTAAACCCTTAATCATGTGGATTACAATAACGATTACCTTGCTAATAGTAGCAGAAATGATAGGAGTAAGATATTTTTCTTTGCCTATCTCAAACGATAACGATAACTTTTAAATTAAGATTATGGACATTACATTCGAGTGCGAAAATGCACAAATTAAGTCACACAGTGACCGTAAAAGAGTACTACAAGTAACTTGTACAAACGTAGATTATGAGAGTATTTTATCGCAAATACTTGATAGCGTTGATGGTATTGATTCACTACTCAATCAACTAACAGAAAAACAAATTAACGAACATTTAAAAAACCGTTTATAATGGCATCAATTATTGAGTACATAGACGAATTACTAGAAGTCACTTTTTACGGTGACGTTACCACCGAGCAAACAGGCGAAGACGGTGGGGAATATTGGGGTGCAAAATACCTACCTACTATTAAGACTTACGAAGTAGTAGAAAACATTGAGTTTGAGAAAGTACCCGATGAATATGCTAGCCGTGTTCAAACGTGGTTAAATGATAACTACGATGATATTGAGACAAAAATTATCAAAGAATACAACAAATAATTGAGTACATACGGCGGCAGTTTCTACTGCTGCCTCTTTTTAAAAACATTAAGATTATGGCAGAAACATCAAACATAGTACAAGGCTTTCACCATTTGAGAAAAGCACAATTAAATTTTGAAGTTGTGAAATCAATGTCACATACAACTTTTAAAAGACAAGTACAAAGTACATTGATAGATAGGATTGAATTATTGAAAGATAACTTCCTTACTCATTTATCTTTCGATTTCCCTCGTGAAGTTAAGGACGGCATCAATAATGAGTGGCAAAGTGATGTATTAGCAATAGATAACATTTACAACCTGCTGCACCTATTAACCCCCGAAAAAAGGGAACTTGTAGAAACAATAATTGAAGCCTTATTGAATAATGAAAATATAGAATTTAATGGAAAATAAAGAACTATTACCCTCTCAAATCGGATGTATTGATTTGGAGTGGTTAGATGGCGAAATAAAGTATTATAAAAATAGAGGTTATCAATCGGAAGTAAAGTCTTTACAATTAGTAAAAAATAAAATATTCCCCGTTACCCCGTTGTTGTCGGACGCTTGGAGTAAAGGTAGCATTCACAGAGATTACCTTAATAAAGGCAGCAAATGGGATGGATTGAAGCCTATTGATAAAAATGATTATATAGTATCACCAATTAAAATAAACAAAGATGAATAATAAAATACCACAAGAAGTAGTTGATAGATATAAAAAAGTTATCATCAAAGAAATTGATAGTAACTTAGAACTTCATGTACATGATGATATGGATTTATTAAGAAGAAATTTTATTTTGCCTTTACCATTTTATTACTCTGAATGTTATGTTATGCAACAAGATAGAATAGTTTACATTGGTAGCAAATTAAATACAATAAATTTCATAAATAACAATAGAGGTAATTTTTTTGAACAATTAGGTTTATTAACTACAATGATTGAAAGTAAAGAATTGAGAATAGGGAATTATGTAAAATGCCCCTTAGATGAAACTTTTTTAAAGGTAACTACACTTAAAAATAAATTAATAATTGCAAGTAAAGGGGAAAATGTAAACTATAATGCAATTGGACCTATCCCCCTAACAGAATATATACTGTTAAAATGTGGGTTTGAAAAAACAAACAGGATTGATTTTGGCGAATTGAAAGAATGTTATGCAAACTTTTCATTTGCCTTAATGATTAGGCACAATTCTTTTTTTGTTGATTGGATTGGTGGCAATACTGAAGTAAAGTATTTGCACACTTTACAAAATGTATTTTATTTTTTAACAGGCAAAGAATTAAACGTAGAATTATGACAAATAAAGTATCATTTCATTTCATCATTAACATAGTACTCCTTGAACTTATATACTTGTCAAATACTACTCACATAGGTAGTTGTTTTATTGGTTTAGGAGTTTGGAATGCTGTTTATTCAATAATAATATATAGTAACAATGGAAAATAAAACAGCACTACAAATATTTTGTGAGAATATCGAACACAACATGAGTATTGAAACTTTTAGTTTTTATACCTTATTGAAAAGGGATTGTTTAGAAATTGAAAAGCAGCAAATAATAGATGCCGCTAAGTGGATGCCGCAACCTTTTGAAAAAATTGAATTTTTGCCCGAATTGGGAGCGGAATATTACAATAAAAATTATAACAATGGACAATAATAAACGCAAACAAGGTTGGTATTGGTGTAAATTAAAAAATAATGTTTATGTATGCAGGTATTACACAGGGCTTGTTTGGTATAATAATGGGGAATATTTTGATGATTTATTCTTTCAATCAATCAACGAACAAAGAATAACTATGCCAGATGAACCTAATGTACTCGATAACGTAATAACTTCAATCAAAGAAGATATACAACTCGCTGCATTCAGTAATCAAGTGTACGGTAAGCAATTATTGAGTATTATTGAACAATTAAAAGCAACGCTATGAGTAAAATATATGAATCATGCCCTAATTGTGGCAGGACTTATGATGAGATTGATTACGATTATCAGATATGTAGTTTATGTGGATATTACCCTGAAAGATTTGAAATGTGCAAATTCTACAATAGTAAGCTGTATGATTCAGTTAAAAGAATGAAGAAAGTTACAAAAGGCATACATTGGCATGAGAATAGTTTTAGTTATATTATCGAACATTTTAACACTTATAATTTTAATTAACAATGATAATCAACCCTCGTTCTTTCAATCGAGAATTTAAAGGCTATAAAGACAAGCATTTTAAGCAAGCAACGCAACTAAACAACTGCACTACTCAAATAAAACATCTTTGGTTTAAAGTTCGGTTATTGCGTGTCACTAAGGGTAGACATTGGGCAAAAGGTTATAAATATAGTCTTCATGTAAGTTGTAAAATTTATTAACTCGTGACGGCTAAGTGCTGCCACGAAAAAAGCTAGGGTTATTAAACCTTAGTAGCCATCTCTTTTTAGGGGTGGCTTTGTTTTTATACCGTCCTATCAAAAGTAATTTCAACCGTTCCATTTGCAAGCATATTTTTCAACTTGATAAAAAACGATTCAAAAGCAATGCGGCTTTCAGTAACCATGTCTTTAGCAATTCCTGTACCGGGTAATAGGCAGCCTTCCGTGTCTTTTGATTTATTGCCTGGATGGATGCGGATTCCATCGAATGCCCCAACGTTTAAAAGTATAGGCAAAACCTTTTGAAACCGATTACTGAAAGAGGTTTGCACTTGATAAGTACCTTCAGGAATAGCAGTTTTAGTCGGCTCTTTTAACTTTTGCAATTCAGCTAAAGGCATAGATTGTTTTAAGCCCCTATCCTTATCTTCGAGAATGTAGCACTCAAAATGTCCGTTAATGTATAAGCGGCTTATTGTACTTTCTTCTGTTTTAATTATTGCTTTAACTAATAGTTTGTTTGTCATAATTAAATATGTTCAGATGTTTTTAATTTCATAAATGCTACTATTTGATGTGTTTTAATTTGTTCTTTATCGTAATCAACTATACATAATTCATGGTTACCTTTCAAAAACTCATTCAACTGATATAAGCCATCATTAACACCACTTAAATAATCGTCACTACCACTAAAATCTTTCTTAATTTCTTCTATTATTGTATTCATAATATCCTACTACTTTTAAAAATTAACCCAATAGCCGCTAAACCTGCAATAACGCCTAATAGTATCGCCCAAAATTGCCATTTATCTATCGTTTTGTTACATTCACCAATACGATTATTACTATCGATGTATAGTGCTTGTAGTGTGCTATTTGCTGACCTTAGTGTAGTATTGTCATCTAATATCTGATTGTCTCTTATATCGATTGTATCGTGGACTGTTGCAAGTGTGCGAAGTCGTATAATAGTAGTATCGTGTTTTGAGTTTGTAACAGTATCAACAAATGAGAATGATTGAACGGTGGTATCATGCTTGTAGATAGTATCACTACCCTTAATTATAGTGTCATTGCTGCAAGGGTGCAAACGTGTATAAACGTGACCTACCGTATCGAATGACTTCGAGTTAGTTAGTACTTTCATTATTGCCGTTCGGTCAGTCATGCAGCCTATAAGAGCAAATAGAATAAAGTAGAGTAGTATGTGTTTGTATTTTTTCATATCCCAAATATGTTTTTAAGGCTTTTCAATGTTTTATCTTCATTATAAATAGGCATACACGTCACAAAGTCGATATTCTTTCCTGCATACTTATTTTTGATAACCTCTTTCGCTGCATTCTGTGAATTTGCCTTTACAGTCATTTTCAACTTTTTGCCCTCAAGAATAAAATATACTTTGTATTGCATAACTATAACATTTTAGATAAAACCCAATCGTATATTTTTTGCACTAAATAAACTAACCCAAAAAAAGCAAGTATAGTTTTTATCATAACAATATTTTTAAAAATTACCCCCTATAAAAATTCCACATTATAGGGGGATTAAGAACTACAATCTTGAATCAGGACTGTATTTTGAGTGTCCTTAATTCTATAGAAAGGGGAAAATGTGCGTCTAAGTCCTCCGAATGCTATTCTTTGGCAACTTGATAGGCATCCCCTTCCAATTACTTATTATCAGGTGCTAATATTTCCCCTTGATTATTACTTATGAATTTCTTCGAAATGTAACTTAGTCCTGCAATTAACGCTGTTGTACCTATGGCTTTCAAATCGAAAGTTAGGCTACCTGTTGAAAGTGATTGAGTTACCACCGTTAATGCAGCCCCCACAACTGAAACAAATAAGCCATGTAAAAAATCAGCCACCCCTACTGTTAAAAACTTTGATTGCATATTATTTATTTTTAATTTGTAAACATTTAACTCCCAGCCACATAGCAAATATAATGTATGCTAGTTTAGCAATTATGATATATATTTGCTGCATCATAATCTTAATAATTAAAGCAGGGGGTTTCTACTTCCTGCTTTTATTTTGTTTGCTAATTGCTTTGATATAATATATACTAGCTAAAATTGATACGATACTGCCTAGAATAAAAGAAACGACTTTCATAGTCATATCTACACTTGCCGCTGAAATTGTAAAAAAACAAAGTCCGCTTAAAAATCCTAGTACTCCGTCTGCCGTCTCTTTTAAATGGTGAATCATGTCGAATAAATTATTTAAAGGTTATTTAAAAACTATTTTAAGTCCGTATTGCTCGTGAATAAACGTTGCAAGTAACTTAAATAAATACTCATTACTATTCCAATCAATGTAATTTTGACCTTGTAATGTGAATGAAACAGACTTTATAACTACTTGCTTTGAAGTCATAAATGAAAATGACAAATTAGCCATATTTTGCAAGTTATCTTCAATTACTTTGATACTCACTAGACTAACAGTATCATTACTCAATACTGTCTTAATTGGTGTAACTTGACACGCTGCAATGCCTGTAATACTATTATCTAGCGTAGGGTGAAAACTTGTATCAATACTATATACTGTTTGCGAATTTGCCGCAATTGCAAAAAATAAACTGATAACTAAAAATACTTTTTTCATAATTAATAACCTTCTAAAATTAAAAAACCTATTGATGATGCCCCTGTTACGGTTACTGCTGTTGTACTTATTGAAGTCACTAAACTTGTCGCTAGTCCGCTAGTTGATAATATTGTAGGTGTATAAGTGAACGCTGTAGGGAATGTATAACTAGCTGTACCCAAAGCATTATTACAATAAATCATAACCTTTTTATAACTGCTTCCTGCAAATGGTTCACTATATATAACCGTTCCACTTGTTGATGCGTTTACGGTTGTTTGTGTAGCTGTTGCGTTAAATACAGTAGCATTTGCTGTGCCACCTAAATAAGTTGCCGTAACCGAACTATTCCCCAAAGTCACCGTATTACTTCCCTTACCTACTGCATTATATCCTATAACGGTCTCATTTGTTTCTGCATTTGCATTATTTTGAGTGTTATATCCCAAAAGTGTAGAATTGTTAATGGTCGCATAGGAATTACTAGAAGAAGCCCCCAAACATAAATTATTTGCCCCTGCTGTCATTGCATTAAGTGAATTATAACCCAATGATGTGTTATTGTCTGTGCCATTCCCTGCGTTATGCCCTGCATTCATCCCTATGTATGTACAATTGCCCCCGTTACCCGTTGCCATTGCGCCATTACCTATTGCAACATTGTTTTGATATATTGAATTAATCATTGCATTATTACCTATTGCAACGTTATTGGTATAATATACCCCACTTCCACTAGCTGCGCTGTTACCTATAACAACATTACCCCCCAATGTAGCTCCATTCATGGCATTGTAACCAATAGCAACGTTTGACCCACTAGTCGTATTGTATATATTTGAAGCTGCGCCCCATCCTATTGCCACGTTATAGGGTGATGAACTGTCTTTCAATAATGCCTGATAGCCTATAGCAACATTATAAGCCCCCACTGCATTTCCCTTCAACGCCTGATAGCCTATAGCAACGTTATTGGCATTACCGCTATTATTCCCCGAAAGTGCTTGGTAACCTACGGCTGTATTAGTTGCAAGTGAATTAATCCCTAAACCTACTGTAAGCGTGTGTATCGTTTCATCTGAAGTAAAAGAATAATTCTTTGTTGTATCTAGCCCGAAAGTAGTAGAAGTTAGTGTAAGCCCTCGCCCTGCTGAATAACTACTGCTACTTAAAGATTGTCTATCTACTTGCCCTGTAACTGTATCAATTATCAGCCCCCACGTTTTGCCTGTTGTGATAGGAATAGAATCTTTATTAGCATAAATTGACTTGAAGTAGTTAGCCGTTGTAAAGGTGTTTATTGAGTTTAAATTAGCTTTGTTTGCAAGTTGATTATAAACACTAACTCTCATTGTATCACTTCTATATTTTGGCTGCCATACACTAGAATCTGCAATTGCATAGTTACCGCTTGCTTGTTTTCCATTAATAGCCGAATAAATATTATTACGGCTACTATCAGAACGATATTTAGTTTGCCATATACTTGAATCCGCTTTTGCATACGCCGCTAAGTCCGTGGTATCTACTATCCTTTTTGCCCCAACATAAGGACTGTTTAAGAAAGTAGCCCTTGAGTTACTGTCAATAGATAACGGTGTATTTAGCTTTACAATATTTTGAACTTCAAAAGTATTTGCACCACTATTATAATTGTTTCCTATTTTCCATTTTGTAGTATCGACTTTTTGAAATAACAGAAATGAACTACCTGTAGCACTTGAATTATTCAAGTCTGCCATATTGTTAGTGCTGCTATGAATATCAAGCGCACTTGAAGGTGTACTTGTTCCAATCCCTAACCTAATTAAAGCAGTATCATATACTAGATTATTCGTATAGCTTATATTATTACTACTATTCCAATAAGGTATTCGTTGCGCTACGCCTGTGCCTGTAATTGTGCCGCTTGTAATGTCTGTTGTATAAGCTAGTTTCTTCCAATTGCCGCCGTTGTAGTTTTGATAGTATAACCTTCCATCTGCTGCACTTCCCGAAATTCTCGCATAGTTGGCATCACTTAAAGTATTTCTGTTCGTATCTTTAGGTATTTGCAAACTATATAATGAACTAACGGTCTGTAAAACTGCATTACCAAATGTGTCGATAGAACGATTAGTACTTAAATCACCTTGCTTTGTGCCGAAAAATACATTACCACCATTCAATGAAAGATACTGTAAGTTATTTCTTTTTAAAATCACATCGTTACCGTCATTACTGCCTATGCTTATTGAAGAACCGAAAGAATTACCGCCGTTTAAGATTGCGTTAGTACTTGCTCCTGCTATCGGCATCCAATAAGTGCCATTACCTGTATAAAGCGTTTGAGCGATTTGTACTAAGCCTATTTTATTAATTATGGTATCAGTAGGAATAACTAACCTACCTGTTAATCGTGTGCTATCCTTTACCGTTATGTATTTTTGAAACAAATAAGGCTGTGAAATAATCGTTTGACTATAACACTTTGAAAATATAAGTAGTAAGAATAATAAGCGTTTCATGTTGCGAATATATTAAATTATCGTGCAATTACAAACCAATCGAAATAAAGGTCTTGAGTGCCACTATCGACCATTGCTTGATAAGCTACCCTAAACGATGTGGAATTGCTATTAAGTGAATCAATAAACCATGTAATTCTCCCATCCGTATTAGTGCTATTCCATACCGTCATTATAACTTTATAATTAACAAGTATTGTAGTACCTAGTGCAATATCCTTTGTTGCATATCCCGAAATATCCCCAACATGAGTATAACCCTTTGCAAGTATCTTTATGTAATTATTATCAATATACTGTTTTGTTGCCGCCTGTAGTGCTGAAGTAGGGTCTGCATTCAATGTTAACCCCCCCGTCAAAGTTCCACCTGTAATTGGCAAAACTTGATTTTTAGGATAAACATTATCCCACAAAGGAACTATTCCATTTGCTGCCGTTGCGCTTGCATCTTTGAACGCTGCACTTTTTAAACTTGCTGCAATGACATTCAAGGCATTAACTTGTGATTTTAAAAACACATTTGCTAACCTATAAACATTCATGTCACCCGTAAATAAAGGAGTTGTAACCCCTATACTATAAGCCGAAGGCGAAGCCGTGAAATAGTTGTAAGTAGGTCTTATGACTGCATCCGTGTATAATTTAGCGTTTTCGCCTGTGGGCGCATCGGGCAAAATAGCGTTTCCTTTATCAAAGGCGGCAACAAAATAAAATCTACCTGCTTCGTCTGCATCAGCTTTAAAATAAATTATCCCGTCAGTATAACTTGACCCGTCATAATTTAATCCTTGCAAAATAAAGAAACTATCATTTGTGTAGTCAATTCCTGCTAAAGCCCTCACGCTTGCGTTTGCTTCCTGTTGCGTTGCTAAAATATCGCTTACAAATACAGGCTCACCACCTGCTTTGCTTGGGTTGGTATTAGTAATGTTACCGTAAACTATTCTTTCTGTTGGGAAATCAAATATGTCTGCCATTGTTATAAAGTATAAGTTTTAAATGAATAATTCACCCCTGCTATTGCTACCATTGCAACGTCCGCTTCAATCTGTCTTTGTGATGCTGCCCAAATGGTATTAAGAACATAAATAGTCAATTGGCTACGTCCTAAATTATCGCTAAAACTTTCAAGCATTACAGGCGTTTGCAATGTGTCATCAAAAGCCCCCGCAAAAATAATTGCATCTGTTTGATAGAAACTATTAGCCGCATTTATAGCGTAATCTGTCCGACTAAAATAAATGCCGCCATTTGTGGGGTCGTTAATATAATCGGGCGCATAAAGTATATTAAGAACGTTTTGTAGTTGCCTTGTAAACTTACATTGAGCTAATAATATTAGTCTATCTCTATCGCTGTAGTATTGGTCAAATATAGGCTGTATAGGCTGCAAAAAACACGCTAAAAACTTGAATAAATTACTTAGCTTACCATCGCTATTAATGGCGAAGTATGGAGTTAAAACCCATAAAAGTAATTTGCTAAAGTTTATTTTTTTAAACATTATAAAACAGAATTATAAGTTACTTTACTAGATGCCGACAATTGGAACGTGCCACTTGTCAAAGATATTTGACCGCTGAAAGCTACGTTATCACATAGGATGCTAGTAATAAAGAAATCCCTAACCCCCGCAACGTTTGCCTTTATGTAGTCTGAAAAATCATTCGTGTAAAATAATCCGTTGTAAGAGAAATTTACTTGAAAGTCTTTTACTGCTTGATTGTATTGTTTTTGTAATGTGGATAAGTCGAAAGTAGAATAATAGCTTAAATTAGCATTATAAAGTATAATGTTAGGATTTTTGCTTATAATATTTACGGGAACTCCTGCCGTTAAAAAGTTATCCATATACCCAATAAAAGCAGAAAATTGTAATTGACTTAGTGCTATAACGTTACCTGTTGCATCCGTTGTGCCAACTTTCAAACTAAGATAATTCAACGATTTATGCCAATCAAATGCCGCCTGTTTAATTATTTGTTTAGTGGTGTCAATAGTTGCATAGTAATAGTTGCCATTTGTATCAATTAACAAGTTATCACCATACTGAAAAGCCTTTGCATTATTCACATAATATCCGCTTTTACCGTAATTCTGTGATAAGAATAAATCAATAATTCCTTGTTTTCCGTTGGATAGTTCAATTGCAGTCGCATCTACATTTAATTGAATAGACTCAATCATTTTTTTATACAAGCCGCCTACCGATGGATTTTCAAAACCATTACTTTCTAAATTAGCTATCGTTTGTTGATAAGTACTCATTTTAGAAAATATTAAGGATTAAAAATATAGATGCCGAAATCTCACCCGAAATAACGGTTACATATAAATTGTATGCAGTTGTTGATACCGGTATCTCTGTAGAGTTACCCGGACAATTATTATTATCAACCGTTACGCTTGGGAGTATTTCTTCACCGTTGGGAGTTGTGCCTACTTTTGCTACTGTTGTGCCGCTGCCTATCTTAGTTAAAAACAACTTCCACGCATAACTATTAGCAGGAATTTGTACTGTAAAGGATGCACTTTGATTTGTGACTTTAAGCAATTGAGTAGCACCGCTATAAAGTTCGGCTGTCATAGCATTAATTTTATTTCTTGCTATTAGTCCGCTATCCCCGTTATTTATTGGTGTATATGCCATTTAATTAATTTTAATCTTTCCAAAATTGGTCATCTTTCCACGTTGCGTTATCGTTCCAAAACCCTGTTGATAATATCCAAATACTATCTAGCGTTGTAAAAAATTCAGAACATTGCAAAACCATTTCTTTGTCTATACATTCAGTAATATAGTTGCCTTTGATACTTTGTAGCCTATTAGTATTTATTTCTAATCCACTTGGTAAAACATAGTTAGTATTTGTCTCTATGTCATAAGTCAAATCAGTTACACTATTCGCTTTAAGGAATAAATCTAGGTTACTCATCGTTGCAACTCCCGTGTTATTTGTCACCAAATCCAAAGAAGTTTGTAAGGCTTTCGATTGCACTAATACTGACATGACCCACTAATATTTACAATGTGATTTGCAATATTTGCCGTAATACTAACCGTTAATGCGCCGTCTGCTAGTATCTGTTTTTTGACAAGTGCTATTTTATTAGATACGTTGTCAATTTTACCGTTTATAACCCTTGCATCACATCCCTGACCAAAATCTCTATTTTGCATTATAGCACCTCTTGAATTAATGCAAATAGCTAAGTTTTGTGGACTTGGGTTGCTAGTAATAGCCAACCCTACCCCCGAAACTAGAACTATATCCCTTTTATTTGCATCGAAAAAAAAGTCTGTCATAAGGCAAAGTTATTGATAAATTTTTGTACTTTCTATATCTTTTTCTGTTGTTAATGTTGCCGTGTTGTTTTCAATTGGCAAAGGTGTCGCTGTAGGGATGCCAATAGCTACAACATTATGAGTATGAGTGTTGTATAAGGTAATAAAACCGTTTAATAATTTTTCAATATTATTCAACCTTTCGACTAAATTAGGAGTCAAAGGAACTCCCACAGTTCCATCAAAAAATATGATTTTATCAAACTTATCAACTTTCAAAAGTTCGGGTCTAGCTTGGTTGCTTTCACGAAAACCTAAAACACAAGAACTACCAATTGAGGGAATAATTCTAAAAGTTGAAAAGCTATTT
>Ga0114962_10001039_pt1 | contig 24207 bp, 9 predicted proteins | sample C_130820_MF_Meta_FD_87017 | JGI IMG/M metagenome (GOLD analysis project Ga0114962, IMG submission 87017) | Freshwater microbial communities from Lake Croche, Canada to study carbon cycling - C_130820_MF_MetaG | ecosystem: Environmental > Aquatic > Freshwater > Lake | place: Lake Croche, Canada... | reverse complement strand
TAGTGACGCTTGAGCTTCATTACGAGAGCCTGCAGCTTCGGTATCAGAACCTCCTCAAAACACAAACAGAATCAGATACCCTCCTTGAATCTGAACGTCACCAGCATGAAGACAAAGTGAGGCTCCTCTCGGAGGCCAGGGAATCCCTTAGCCAAGAATTCAAGCTGTTGGCGAATGAGATCCTGGAAGAGAAATCCAAACGGTTTGTCGAACAAAATGAAACGCATTTGTCGCAACTTTTGAATCCTCTCAAAGAGAGGATTCAAGCCTTTCAAGGGAAGGTTGAGGAAGTCTATGTCAAGGAGGGTCAGGATCGCAGCGCACTCGCAGAACAAGTGCGCCATCTCCTCACCCTCAATCAACAACTCTCCTCGGATGCCACCAATTTGACCCAGGCACTTAAGGGCCAATCGAAGGTTCAAGGTAACTGGGGAGAATTGATCCTCGAACGGGTCTTAGATGCCTCGGGGCTGACCGAAGGGCTTCATTACCGCACGCAGGAAAGTCATCAGCGGGATGATGGCAGTAGGGCCCAACCGGATGTCATCATCCATCTTCCAGAGCAGCGTCATTTGGTGATTGATGCCAAGGTGTCACTCCTCGCCTATGAGGCCTATTGTTCAGTCGAGACAGATGTTGAGCGGGCCGTTGAACTAAAGCGACATCTGGAATCGGTTCGGAGCCATATTAAGGGTCTTGCGTCACGACAGTATCAAGATCTGTATCAGCTCAATTCCCTCGATTTCGTGATCATGTTCATTCCTGTGGAACCGGCCTTCATGTTAGCCATTGCAGGGGATGAAGATCTTTGGCGGGAGGCCTGGGAGAAGAACGTTCTCTTAGTCAGTCCGAGCACCCTCCTCTTTGTCGTTCGAACCGTTTCACATCTTTGGCGTCAAGAGCAACAGAGCCGAAATGCCCAGGAGATCGCGCGGCAAGGGGGGGATCTCTATGACAAACTGTGCGGCTTTGTTCATGATCTTGAATCTATCGGCAAGAATCTCGAACAGGCACAAGGCGCTTATACCCAAGCGTTCAATAAGTTAAAGGATGGCCGGGGTAATCTTCTTGGGCGCGCTGAAAAGCTTCGGAAGCTTGGGGTCAAGTCTTCTAAAACTTTGCCCGCGACCCTTTTGGATCTTGATGAGGAAGATCTTGATGCCCGCGAAGAGGGGAGGGATGGCGGCTGATTCTCAGCGTTCTCTAAGGCTCAGCCATCAGCCCGCTGTGTCGCTCCACGCGTTGCAGAACGGTCTTTTGAAGGATCGTCTGATCCCCGCTATGGACGAGGGTGAACCACTCGGAGGCTCGAGTGACCCCGGTATAAAGTAATTCCCGGGTCATGTTGCCACTATGATGGGGCGGAAGGATCAACGCGGTATGGGCAAATTCAGAGCCTTGGGACTTATGGACCGTGAGGGCGAAGACTGTTTCAACGTCTCCGAGCCGGCTTGGGAGGACCCAACGAACGCCATGGGCTCCTTCTTCTTGGAGGAAGGCAACCCGAAGGCTAGAGGATCCTCCTTCGCCCGGGAGCCGGAGGGTGACCCCGATATCTCCATTCATGAGGCCGAGGGCGTAGTCATTTCGAATGACCATCACCGGACGCCCGAAGTACCAGCCATCGTTCGCCGAGATCAGTCCTTCGCGGTGGAGGCTTTCCGCGATGAGGTTATTGAGCGCATCAACCCCAAAGGCCCCCTGTCTGACAGCGGCGAGAACCTGGAAGGTCCTATGGGCTTCGAGTGACCGGATGGCCCAGGCGGCAAATGTCTCAGGCAGCGCATCTTCTGAGGGCTCTGCTTGATGGATGATGTCAAGATAGTGGCGATAGCCATAACGCCCTGCCTCTTTGGAGAGGACGTCGCCCTCGATGACCAACTGTCGAAGCGGTCCGAGGTCCCTCTCGATCAGGACTACCTCAGCGATGTCCCTATAGCCCTCGGTCCGAAGGCGACGGAGTGCTTGAACATCGCCATCCCGGATGGCTCGACCGAGGGCGCCGATCCCACTGTCCTCCTTGAATCGATGGCTATCGCGCAACATCACGATGGCATGATCAATCGTCGTTGAGGCGGGATCTACCATCTTTTCTGGCAGCGTTTCCCCGGTGGTTTTAAGGAGCCATTCCCGCATCGCTTCAGAATAATGGCCCGCATGAGCGCGTTGACACATTTCACCTAGGATCGTACCGGCCTCGACCGAGGCGAGTTGATCTTTATCGCCCAATAGGATCAACCGCGCCGAGGCAGGCAGCGCAAGAAGGACGGCGTTCATCATCTCAAGATCAATCATCGAAGCTTCATCAATGACCAGAACGTCGATAGCCAACGGATGCTGCTGATGGTGACGAAAGCGTCTGGAGCCTGGCTGGTATCCCAAAAGACGGTGTAGCGTCAGGGCCTTTTGAGGTAACACCTTGAGGCAAGGGGCTTCATCCTGAAAGGGTTCCATGGCCCATGGGCGCATCGATTTTGCAAGGGATGCGTTGAGGCGTTGCGCCGCTTTACCGGTAGGCGCTGCCAATTGAATCCTGAGGGGCATTGAAGGGGTTCCCGTGTCACTGTCCTCGCTCCGAATCGATTGGAGCAGGGCGAGTAGCTTGAGGACGGAGGTGGTTTTTCCGGTACCAGGTCCTCCGGTGATGATCGTAAACCATTGTCGGGCAGCCAAGGCACAGGCGACTTTCTGCCAATGGATCGGGCCAATGCCCGGATCCTTAAAGAGATGGTTCAGGCGACGTGATAGCTCTTGATCCCCGGTCGGATCCGACCGGGCCATGAAACGATCCACCCTTGCATGGATCGCCATCCGTACCTGGTTTTCATAAGCCCAGTAGCGTCTTAAGTAAAGTCGTCCTCGCTCGAGGACCAGAGGCGTCGATCCGGCGCCGGCGCTGATGAGCGCTTCGTGTTGAATGTTTTTTTCCCATTGTTCAACGTTGAGGTCCTTTAAGAGGATATGAGGGCGCTCTTCAAAGAGGAGGTTATCCTCCAACATCTCGCCCAAAGGGGGGATATGGAGGACTTCGCATGGCCTCAAAAGGGTTGCCTTCAGGTCAAGGCAGACATGGCCTCGGCCAAGTTGGTGACTTAAAAGAGCGCTTGAGAGGATGAGTAACGGAGGAGCATCGCTACATTCCTCTAGGAGAAAGCGTGCAAACGCCAGATCGACAGGTCTGATCCAGTGTTGTTGACGCCATGCATTCAGAAGGGCCATTATCCCTGCGGTTTTTTGTAGCGCGGGATGAAGACTTAGTGTCTCGGTCTGTGACTTAATCGTCATGTGAAAACGCTGCTCTCCTGTCCATCAAAGAGCGCATCCAGGTGCTCGATCAATGCCCTCGGCGGGCGTTCACTGAAAAGTCCGCGAGTTTCTGCATGGCCCCCTCTGAGGAAGAAATAAATAGCGCCGCCCATATGACGGTCGTAGTCATAGTCTGGTTTTCTGGATTTTAAGTGACGATGAAGCGCAAGGAGGTAGAGAACATACTGGAGATCATAGCGTGCCTCGAGCATCACGCTTTCGATCTTATCAGGGGTGTAAGCAGATGAATCAGAGCCTAGGCGGTTTGATTTGTAATCCAGCACATAGTAGCGATCCTCATAGAGGAAAACGAGGTCAATGAAGCCCTTTAATAGGCCATTGAGCACTTTAGCCTCAAGGGGAGGGCGCTTTCGTCCTTTCAGGGTGTCACGGCAAATCCGGTCATCGATCTCAGGGATGGAGACAGTCCGGACGGCCATCCAAAATTCCATCTCAGCTTGATAAATCGATAGGTCCTGAAGGGCCATCGAACCCGTTAGGATGGGTGAGGTGAGAGGCATCTTCAAAAGATGATGCAGCCCGTCTTCGAGCAGGTCGACCGTATGGCCAAAGCCATGGATCGCACTTTTCCGAGTGATTTCTTCACGGAGGAGCGTCGGCTGCTGCACGATGGATTGAAACCCCTTTTCGGCGACCCATTCAAGAAGATCATGAAGAAAGGTGCCGGCATCTGCACCTGAAGGGAAGCTATGGAGTGAACCCTTTTCAACGGTTGTTGGCCCAAGGGTGTTTTTAACCGACCATGGTTCTTGGGATTCCTCTTGCAAGGCCGATCCGTAATGATCAGCATCGGGGGTTTCAGGGGGGGGTCCCCATGCTGAAGCGTCCCCCTCTGATGATCCTCTTTTTTTGAGTGAAGAATAGCTCGCAATCCACCAGTTTTCACGGAAACGCCGGACGGAAGATCGGGCTAAGAGAGGATGTTGCTGATCCTCTGAGCCGGTCCATCGTTGATCACTGATCATGGGGTCAACAATCAACGCAAGGCGATTGGAAGCCCCCGATTGAAGGTGATTCATGTGTTCGATGAACGCGCCCTTAGGGATCGGGGCGCCTCCGGTCAGAAGATAGCCCAAGGCACTTTGTTCAACGTTTTCGGCCGGGCCAAACCCGACCCATGTGGCATAGCGGGCCCGAGTCATGGCCACGTAAAGCTTACGAAGGTCCTCCGCGAGGCGTTCCTCTTGAACCCGCTCCCTCGCGGCGATATCCGGTGTCAAGCTCACGCACAGATCACCTTGATCATCGTGCCATCGAAAGAGTGCTCCGGGTTTTGAGGCCTCTTTGTGCAGGAGGGCAATGAAGGGGATGAAAACGAGGTCATATTCTAGCCCCTTGGATTTATGGATCGTCACCACCTGCACCAGGTCTTCATCACTTTCAAGACGGACTTGTTGAGCCGCTCTGCCTAGCCCTGTGCGATCGATAGATGCGCGTTGCTCCTGCAGAAAGCGGATCAACGCATGATCGCCATCGAGCTTTAAGCTCGCTGCTTGGAGGAGTTCGGCGAGATGAAGCACATCGGTCAGACTTCGCTCCCCGGAGCCTCCGGCCTCCGGGTCTATCGGGTAGACTTTGAGGAGTCTATTTGGGACATCAAAATCATGCAGAAGGCGTCTAAGCATAGGAAGAACGCCCCGTCGTTGCCATCTCGTATGGTAGTCCCTGAACTGGAGCATGCGCTGTTCGAGGGCCCTTTCATCGTGATGAAGGCGCCTGAGCTCCTGGTAGGAGCAGCCCAGAAGAGGCGTAGCAAGGGCTGCTCTTAGGAGGCGACTATCATCAGGCTCTGCGCACGCTCTTAGCCAGGCCTCGATCTCGGGGGCATGAGGGCTTTGGAAGACCGAGTCCTGATCTGAAAGGTAAACACTTTGAACGCTTCGGGCAGCGAGTTCACGGCGGATAAGACCGGCTTCTGTTCGGTTGCTAACGAGGACAGCCAAATCCTTGGGGGCGATCTTGCGGCCGCTCTCTTGAGATTGAAAGACCAAGGCGCCGGTTCTTGAAAGATGGAGAAGATGGACGATTTCACTGGCGCGGGTCCTGGCCATCGCTAACCGGTAGGCACCAGCGCCCCAGGGCTTGAGATCATCACGCTCAGGCAGAGTCCAGATAGAAAGTGCTGTCTTGGGTTCGGTATGAATCACTAATTGCTCTTGACGGTCCTGCGCATCAGCGGGAGAGAACGGAACCGGATTGGCATCTGGAGACCTGAACAAAAAGGCGCCCCGTCCGATAGGGCGAGATTCTGCCAAAAGAAATAAGTGATTGGTCGCCGCGACCATGGCGGTGGTCGATCGGTAATTTCGCTGCAAGGAATAAACCGGAGGCAGGCAGTCTTTCCGGGCCTTGAGATAGGTATGAAGGTCTCCACCCCGGAAGCCATAGATCGCTTGTTTGGGATCACCGATCAAGATGAGGGCCTTAGGGGTTTTATCGTCGGGGGCGTTGTAAACCCGATCGAAGATGCGGTATTGGATGGGATCAGTATCCTGAAACTCATCGATGAGCGCGACCGGGAACTGTTGCCGAATCAGCGCGGCAAGATGGGTGCCGTTAGGTCCTTGGAGTGCGGCATCGAGATGGATTAATAGGTCATTGAAGCCCATTTGAGAGCGCCTTGACTGTTCTTTATCCATGGCCAAGCGAACCCACTGAGCGGCATGGCCTAGAAGTGCTGGAAGGGCGTTCGGGAGGGCTTCAAGATCTTCTCTGAAGGTCTCCATCACCTCAAATGCGGGATGCTGTGGCGCCGATACTCCCTTGTCAAAGGCGTCTTTTAGGCCGCTTCGGGTCAGCCGCGACCAGGCCTTGGCGTCCACTTTGATTAAAGGCCAGATCAGCGTTTCATCATCTGTCCATTGCTTGAGCTTATCGAGCCACTCATTAAAAAATCGGGGCTGAAGTTTTTGACCATTCGCCGATTTATTGTCGATAGCGCTCTTTAAGAGCGCTCGGATCTCTTCAATCCAAGGGGACCATGTCTGCTTCATCAAGCCGAGTGTCTTAAGACGAACCCGTTCGGTCCGTTCGATAACAACGCGGGGAGGATCGGTTCCCTCTAACTGATGAGCTTGTTCGAGGAGACCTATCAGCCGATGGCAAAGGCTCAAAGGGTCTTTGAAGAAAGCCCCGATGATTGTGGCTTCGGCAACAGACAAGGGCGTCATGAAGGTACGCCAGTAATCTCGGACGGTGTCCACCAGGAGTTGATCCTTCTCGGCGACCAGTTCCTGGGTAAAAAGGGACCCACTGTCGAAGGCATGTTCACGGAGCATGCGCTGGCACCAAGCGTGAATGGTTGAGATGGCCGCATCATCCATCCACTCGGAGGCTAATTCGAGGCGCCTGGCGCATCCTGGCCAGGTGGCTTCAGGGAGCGATAAGCGAAGCTGAAGGAGTTGGGGGTCCGCCTGGATGGGGGGGTCTACGCCAGGTTCTTCGCGGAAGAGATGGGCCGCTTCAAAGAGTCGGATTCGAATGCGGTCTCTCAGTTCCTTGGTCGCGGCCTCTGTGAAGGTCACTACAAGAATTTCAGGTGGCATCAAGGAACGGCCAAATCCACGAAGATCGCCATGTCCAAGGACCAATCGCACATAAAGCGTCGCAATGGTGTAGGTTTTGCCGGTCCCGGCACTGGCCTCAATCAGGCGGCTCCCCGACAGGGGGAAGCTCAAGGGATCTAGTCGTTCCAGGGCATGAGGGGCGTTAACCACGTTGACGGCCTCGATCTTCTTGATGGAGGATCATCTGGTGCAGCGGCTCTAACAGTTGATGGGCCCAAGATTCGAAAACGCCCGTTTCAAACAGGGCCTTAAAACTTGGGAAAGCCCTTCTGAGATAGGGGTTTCGGATGCCTTCTCCCGGGCGGCTAGGATCCCCTTCATAGGCCTTCCTGGCCTTTTCATGATCGTGCTCTTCGATCCAGGCAAACCCGGTCTTTAGCGCCATGGGGAGGGGGCGCTGCATGCCCTCAAACCAGGCCTCTAAAAGGTGATCAAGATGATGCGCCGCCTCATCAGAGGGCAGAGGTTCTAAGACCACCGAGTCCATCTTGCTGAGGATCTGAGTTTTGATCTTGCGGCCTTCAAGATTGAGTGCCAGATGGGTGACCCAGTGCCGAGCGATGACATCCTTCCGGTAACGTCCATCTTTCTTGAGATCGCTCGCTTCAAGAACCAGATGGAGGAGGTCACCTTGATCGTTGAAACGAAGGCCTTCGACACTGTCAACGAGACGAATGACCTGCCCGTCGAGATGGATTTCATGATGGATGGACAGCGCGTCATTGTTTTTTTCATGAGGCCATTCAACAAGAATGGCCCCCCAGGATGGTAAGAGAGCTTGATGGGACGTCTTGAGTTCTTCAAGAGCCAGATCGCCAAAACTATCGGAGACTAAGGCGCCTTTTGCCTGATAACGGCGCATAAAGACTGTGGCTCTGTCGTTCAGAGATGCCATGAGACCGTTTGATGGCGAATCGATGCCTTGGCTTTCGATGTTTTTAATGAACCCACGCTGATGCTGTATCAGTGCTTCCCCCAAAGACCAGCGATCGAGTGGCGATAAGGTGAAGGGTTCAACATCTTCCGAAGGCTCCTCATCCCCATGAAAAAATATGGCGAGTGCTTCTTGAAAAAAGGTCTTGGCCGGGCACTGGAGGAAGGCGGTGATCGCTCTTAACGTGAGCGGTTCGTCGAGAACAGGTGGCGGCAGTCGCTGTTCAATGGGATTCCCGCGGGGTGGTTCTTGGCTGTCTCGTTCATCGGCAGATGAAATCCATTCATGGGCGAAGCTAAAGAGGCCTGATGGGGGATCCAAGCGTTTGAAATAACGGGGACTAAAGGGTTGCAACGGATGGACCGTGGTCAAGGCCTCCATGAGCTGCTTGAAACCAGGCACGACATCATTGGCGAGGGACCAACCTGCCGCGAGGTGATCTCTTAATTGCCCGACGAGAACCGAGGGGGGTCTTTCCGTATGGTCGTTGATACTGTGGCCCACCCAGGAGATATGGAGATGCCGGCGGGCGGCCAGCAAGGCTTCGAGGAAAAGGTAGCGGTCATCTTCTCTTCGAGAGCGATCGCCGGGGCGAACATCGTGGGCCATGAGGTCAAAATCAAGCGTATTTCTTGGCCTTGGGTAGTCGCCATCATTCATACCAAGGAGGCAGACCACCTCAAAAGGGATCGCTCTCATCGGCATGAGGGTTGCGAAGGTGACGGCACCGGCTAAATACCCCTGCGATAGACCCTGGCCCCCCAAGGCCGCAAGCCAATGGTCTTTCAAAATCGACAAAGGGAGCGGCTCCTGATATCCAGAGCGTTCACAGGTCACCCGCCAGTCTTCGAGTTGACGCTCCATCTCAAGGACCGTTAAGCCATCGTCAGTGCCCGTCGGATCAAAGAAATCCTCTATCAGGGCATTGAGCGTCAGGGCCCATTCATCAGGGCTTCGGATCTCACTGAGGGCGCTCCAAGCTTTTTCAAGCTGGTCCAAAAATTCGATCAAAGGACCGAGTGACGACGCCTCAAGGCCTCCAATATCATCGGATGGAATAATCCCTTGCCATTCATCGACCGAATCCCCTGTGGCGTAGCCCAAAAGGAGACGACGACAGCCGAACAACCAGGTGTTCTGACCAACGGCATCCTCTGAGAGAAGCCCCAGCGCTGTTCGATGGGCACCGTGAAGCCCCCATCGAATATGGGCGTTGTGGATCCAGCGATGGTACAGCGGGATATCGGATGGTTTAATCCTGAAGCGCTGTCTTAAGGCCACGACATCAAGAAAGTCGAGCACCTCACTGACCCCGAGGCGCGCGTTAGGGAGGTTGAGAAGCTTTTCAAGGGCTTTGATGAGGGGATCACTCGTCCGGCGATTTTGATCCGCAAGGGTGAACGGAATAGCGCGTTCGCTCCCCGGATCATGGAGGCCAAAGACCGCCTGTATATGGGGAGCAAAGGCCTCGATGTCAGGGACCATGACCATAATGTCTCTCGGCCGAAGGCTCGATACCTCATTAAGAAGCGCCAGTAATTGATCGTGAAGAATTTCCACCTCTCGAAGAGGGCCGTGGGCGACATGGAACCTGATCGAGTGATCTTGCCGTGGATCAAGGGCGGGCCAAAGGGGCTTGCTTTCTGATAGGGGGCGGAGGTCCCGAATGTCATCTTGGAGTTGCTGAAGGAGCGTCGCTGTTCCCGGCGATTCGAAACAGTCGATGCGTCGATTTAGGCCTTGTAGGAGCGGTTGATACTGGCCACGAAGCGCGGGGTCATCGAGTTCATCGAGGAGTGCAATGAAATCTCGCCCCTGCCGCCCCCAGGCAGCCAATAAGGGATGGGCATGAAGATGCAAGAGTTCTTCAAACAAGATCTCTGGTCTATTGGCTTTTCGGGATTGGCGCTGATGGCGACGAGGATTTAAGAGCTCACGGTCAGCAACGATGTCCGACCAATAATGTTCCGAAGGATTTTGGATAGAGACGAAGATCTGCGTCCACTTTGAGAGCACCTCGAGGACTTCCAGAGACTGCCGAGGAAGGCTTGAGAGGCCAAAGATCATCAGTCGGCGTGGGAGTCTCGGTGGTCGCTCTAGTGAGCCCCAGCCCTTGTCGATAAAACGAGCATGGACAGAGGCGCGGCTTAAGACATCCTTGGGGGGATTTAGAGGCTCAGTGAGGGGATATTCGGCGACATCCAGTAAAAGGCTGCGCCACAATGAGGGTTGCCAGAGGGTGGGTTCAGGCAGGGGTCTCTCGTGGCCTTGGTGGGTGATCAAGCTGTTAGACCCCCGGGCCCAGGCTTCTAGCCAATCCGATCGGTAGACCTGATATTGATCATAGAGATCGGCCAGCCGCTCGGCCAGCTGATAGCGTTTTCTAAGGTCCTGATCGTCAGAAAGAAAACGGCGAATAGGTTCGTAGAGAGGCTGGTCCAAACACAGAGGCAGAAGCTTCATCAGCCGCCAAAGGAGTTCAGGCTTGTCAAAAGGAGAGGATTCTGGGACGTCTAAGGGGCCAAGCACCGCGCGGTACACCTGCCAAAGGAACCTTGAAGGCAGTGAAAAGGAGAGGGCAGCAGCAATCCCTGAAGCCTTAGCGTCTGGAGGATCTCCACCAGCATCCGCCATAGCCATTTTAAGCCACTGCGCCATGCCGTTACTTTGGACGAGAAAAACTTCATTTTCGAGGGGTTCAAGCGGATACCGGTCCATCCAGGCGAGAAGGAGGTCCCGGAGCGCCTCCAGCCGATTGCTATGGATCAGTAAGAGGCCTGGTTGATGCGAGGGAGGGGAGGTGTCTATCACAAGATGCCGGGTAGCGTCCGTCAAGGTGGTGTAATTGCTCTGGCTGACTTCCGGTTCGATTAAAACCCGTGTGATTTTATCAAAATACTGATTTATAAGATCAATAACTTAGATCTTACTGTTCACCTTGAATCGAGAGTCATCCCATTCATCCCGCTACCAGCAACGCATCATGAAAAAGAAAAACACCCGATCAAGCCATTTAGCGCGGACTGCACTTGCTAATTTTGACCGCTCTTTTGCCCTGCTTGCGTTCAGGAGCCTAGTGCTCATCACCGGCTTCGCGTTGATGGTGCCTGCTGGTTATGCTGCGACCGTCGATATGGGAAGTAAAACGCATCAAGTTTCCGCCAATCCCTCCATGACCTTCCTCCAAGTGCTGGCCTCGGTCGGGCCCTTAGAATACTTATCAGGGGCTACGGTGACTTTAAAGGATGCCCAGGGACAAGTGGTGGCTCAAGGGAAGACCAATGTGCGCGGCTCCACGATGTTCACCCTTGATGAGCAACAGATCAGCCAGCTCCCCCTTTCCTTCATCACTTCTGGTGGCAAAATCATTGGCGCGACCGGTGACCAGATCAAGGGTCCTGCATTCAGGGGGCATCTCAGGGGTCAGATCAGTGATGTCGCTAAAGGGAAGCATGTCATGGCCTACCTCGATCTTCTTTCGACGGGGGCTTCTCTCCTTAACACAAAGGGTCTTTCATACCCCATGGCTATCCAGACGATCAGGGCCGCCTTTGGGATTGGTAAGGGGTTTCCGGATCAGGGCCTAAGGTATCGCAATAACCATGTGGGGTGGACTGAACTTAAAGGCGCGATACAAAAAAACGGCGGACATGATCAGTTCATTCGTCAGTTGGTTAAGCGGATCAGCCGCGGTGAATCCATCAGGGAGCTTGCACCATCTCGGCATAAGACGATCAGGCGAAATGCCGGAGCGACACAGTCCGCCGCCTCATATCCCCAATGTGATGTGCCCTTGGGCAATAGTGTAGGATCTGGAGGTGCATCAACCGATCTTATTAAGGCCTTTGGTGTCTTAGCCACGCAGAATCTTCTGCAGTACGTTGGCTACTTCCAGAGCACCACCTTTAGTGGTCTTCCGGTGTTCGGCATGCTTTTATACAACACGTTGTCATCGGGCCCCTCAGCGGACGCCCTCGCTGCCGTAGAGGCACAGCTGGCCTGCATCAGTGCACAATTGAATTATCTTCAGGAAGAGGTTGCGGCGTTGACGTTAATCACTGAAGTGGCTACGGCGACAACCTGTGCTGCGGACATTACAAATCAATATTATATTTATGGCGGCTTGGTGGATGGCGCGCAGCCAAATGCTGATGGGACCCCATCGCCTTATCCATTGACCGCATCGAACTCCAGCTTTATGGCAGATCTCCCCGCGTGGTCCCCTTCAAGTACGATGGTCTCTGCCTGTGGTGGGGGTCAGGTCATCAATAACATGCTGTTTGGTACGGCCGGCGGGCAGGGGTCAGCATGGCAGCAGGTCAATAAAAACTACCTGAGTAACTATGGGAATAATTGGTGGACGCAAGTGCAGGCGCAGCAGTTACAGCAGTTCCTTTCCTATTGGTCCACACTCCTCTACGATATATTCGTGTTGAGGAATGAGTACTTTAACTACTATGGTCAGACGCAAAATTCGATTATAGCGGCCGGCAATGTGCCTGAGTCATCCACGACATGCATTGCAGGAACAACCAACGTCACGCCCACATTTTGCGCATGGAATAGCAACATAGCGAATGCATTCCCGGAAGATTTATATAGCGACGAGATCGGCATCATTGGGTCAGGTATCTCGGTTATGGCTTATCCTGCGGGTCTTGGGCTAGGTGTTGGGCAGCTGGGTTTAAACACCCCATTCCTACTTAATAATTGGACTAATGTTGGTAATGGAAACGGTCAATATTATGCAGCTCAGGCAGTCCAAAGCGCAATAGACCAATACGCTGGTTTGGGGGTCAATCCAAAGGGCTATGGCACTGCAGTTGAGGACTTTACAAACCCACAGTCAACCCATGGCTATACTTTAACAGAAAGCAACATATCGGCTCTAAATAATACCGGGGCAGGTGGATTATCTGCAATTGCCTTCTTATTCGGAGAGCTTAGTTCGCCATCGAGTAGTGAGTTTAAAAGCGTAAGCCTATCAAATGTAAATTTTTGTGCGTCAAACTCAATGTATAAGGCTCATGTAGGAAGTGGTATGAGTGGTTATTACTATACTGAGGCCGTTCATATCGATGCAGCACTAAATAGTACTGACTTTGATATATATCCGTGTAAGAATCTTAAGGAGTGTCATAATGTTCCAACTAATCCCATTATGAGCGTTCTTCTTGGAAGGTCCTGGTGGCCTGGTGCCACTACAGCCACGAGCTATGTGCCACCGAACCCTCAAACCCCTTAGAGGGCAGATAAGTATATCGAAGTATGCAGCGATAGGAATTTGCATCGAGTGCAGACCCAGTACTCGATGGCTCTGCAGCCGCGATGGTGCCCCGAAGGGTCAAAGAACATGGTGATGTCTTGATGATCGTGACGGCTGGTTGATATGGGTCGAGATTGAAACAGCGATGCCGCTTGATGAGATGATCAGCTCGACGGGGGCCTCTAGCCCCTGTTTACTTTTAGTGCTGAAATCCAACATTACCGGTATTGGTCGCTGTGTGATGGGAGATGTTCGTTTAAGGCACCGACCCCCCCGGGTTCCCTTCTGGCAGTCTGGTTCGATCTCCTGTTTAGCTATAGAATCTAGACAAGCAAAGACGAGCTTTTAAAACCGTGGCTCAGGATAGACGGCCTAAGCCCTGCATGATTCCCGTCACTGCTTTGGGTCCTTATGCTTCAGCAATGCGCCGTATATGGAAGAGGGTATCGTCACCGATGGATATCGTCGAAGCAATAAGTCTCAAGCGCTCAACGCCGTCATACAAGGTATTGATGAGTTAGATGTTGATTAATAGGGGCTGATTAATAATTTATTAATTATTTAGTCATTCAAGCATAAAAGGAGTCAGACAATGTTAGGAATAAAGATTTCTGTTATATTCACCCTATTAATGATGAGCACTTCATCGTGGTCTGCCACTGATAGTAAATATAATAAATACTATTCAGATTACATTAGTAAAGGAGGGTATTGGGTCGAGCCAACTAAGGTTGGTACCACCAGCTTCTCTAAAGGTAGTGTTCTAGCAATAAATGATATTTCAACTCAGACCTCTTCAGGTTTCGGTGGTTCAGCTGTAGTGAGTGAATCCCATGGATACGCTATGATTTTGGCTGCCTTGTATAACGATCAAGCGACTTTCGATAAGCTATCAGCTTTCGTTCAAGCCGGAATACCTCTAGGAAAAAGCTATGGCACGGCGACTGGATTAATTCCTTGGTCATGGCGTTCAACAGATGGAAGCGAGTATCAACCATCTAATGCCGCAGGTACGAACGCATTTGATTCCGCTTCAGATGGGGATATCAATATCGCCATAGCTTATATCTATGCGGATAAGGCTGCTAGTGTTGCTGGTTATAGCTGGTCGGCGGCTCCTAAGCAAGGTGGCAGCTTAAGCTATAAAACGATGGCAAGTAACTATATTAAAGCTATCCGTCTGAAGGACTTTGCACCAGCGACCGCCAAGGATGGGACAAAACAGATGACCTCCTCTGTGGCTAACCAACACATCTTGACTCTTGGGGCGGATATGGCCGTAACCGGCGTTATTCAACCATGGAACTGGGATTGGCGGCCAGATTATTCTGATATAAGGGCCTACCAGCTATTCACCCTCTATGATTCAGATGGCGTACAGTTTTGGAGTGATGCGATTACTTATACCAGAGAAGCATGGAAGGCGCTTTTCTACTTTGGTAGCGATGATACTGGACGACAAACGTGGACCGATACCGATCGGCCGCCGACTGGAGTAGATATCGCAGCGAGTACTCATAATCAGTATATTCTTAATCACCAATTCATTTCGAACCCAGAATTCAACCTCGTTTATAAGCAGGTTAAATTGATCCGTTATCAAGTCAATACCGATCCTGATTCTAGTCGGATGCCAGTGCGGGTCATGAATTATGTGAATGCTTCACAGAATTCTGGTGACACTCATCTCGTTGGTATCGCAAACTCATTGTTGACGGCGTTAGGCTCAACTTATGCGAGCAGTCAATACGCGAGTCTTTCCAATACTATGAACATCTGGTCTCCATGGGCTCAGAATGGTAGCTATGTACAGGATTTTATTGCTGCTGATCTCGCTGCCTTGGCTGGGAACCCATCCTTAAAGCCATGGTCAACCGGTCCAAGTTCTTCAACACTCATGCAGTATTTGAATAATGGATTTGGCACTAATGGTACAGATGGTACTTTTGTGTGCTGTAATAAGGAAGCCGGAAAAAATCTGTCGCTACCTGATATATACCGATCGTTTAACTCCAGCTTAACCCTTTGGGCTTTAACAGTTCAACCTGCTGGTCATACCGGATTGCAAACGGCAATGGATGCTACCGTTGTTCCGAATGTAACCTCTGGTTTAACACAGTTTTTTATGGTCAACGGGTCGGGCACTGCAAATACTGTTGTTACAAATGAAACCTCTGGTTCATCGCATAGTCACTTGGTGAATCAATCGGCTATTGTTAAAACTGTTGATTTAGATCTAAATTTCGAGAATCCTAGTGATAAGATGGTGAAAATTAGCCTAACTTCACCTCAAGGGCTGACAAAAACAGTTGCTAATCGAAGATTCGGGCGAAATATTGTTTTAAGAAGAAAATTAGTTAATGGCTTTAAAGGCCAATCATCTGCTGGTTTATGGAAGCTAGTCGTTACGGGGTCTTCTGGAACCATTGTTTCAACTTCTCTCAATGTTAAGTGAGAAGCTGATACTAAACGTAATACCATTGTAGGATTTATTATTCCATATTCGAGCCTTTAACGGGCCGTCTTTAAATCAGGCGCTCACGAGAGATCGGAGTGCCTTTTTTAATGGTAATCTTACAATTTAGCGTAGACCAAAAGGTGGGGCTATGCGGCCATGGCCAACCGCTGTTTCGGTGTCATTTCGCCCAAGGCTATACTTGGGAAAACGTTGTTCTACTTTCACATCCATTGGGTGGCGAAGAGCCGAACCTTTTCCAGAGTATCCCTGTCATATTGAGATTGCCATAAATATCGAACTGTCCGGTTAAATCGCTCGACATAAGCTTTCTGTTCAGATTTCCTGGCTGAATGTAGTACAAACAGATCTTATCATTTTCCGCCGATGCCCTCGGCACTTCGCGAATGGATCTGGGAACTCCATGGTGAGCGCATTGCCACCGATCACGACGAAAAGCTTTTCGCTGCCAGCCAAGCGGAAACACCTGGCTTCTTGTAACATGACTTCTAAAGACACAGTACAAGAAGGGGGGTACACTCCACTCACGCTATGATCGAATATCCGCGATTCTGAAAGATCGCTGATAACAGCCGTACCATTTTTCTGATGGCCTCCTAAATAATCTATGCCTTAAACCTTTCTTCAGCGACTATTTTATTCAGCCTGGTGATCTCGGCCTCAAGTTCCTTCCGGCGGGAGATCTTAGCCGTATCCATGTCGCCATACTTCCAACGCCACTTGGAGAACGGAGGGTATGATGATGCCGCGCTCATGACATAGTTCGGTTACCCTCAGCCGGTTTCAACCCGATTTAGGGCATTCATGACTGACTGTCTGTGAATCGACAACGCTTCATGGTGAACCGCTCCGTGAAGTGAGAAATTCTACTTTTGATCGCCACCAATGTCAGGGGGGATTGCCCGGGATTTCCCCCTAACTCCTCCTGGTCAGTTTTTTTCTCAGCGACAACAGCAAGGTTTAAACCCTACCTCAAACGATTATTTAATGTCCTAAGGAGCAGTGAGCCCCTAAGTGTTGTTCAATGATAGTCTTGTCCTTATCATCTGTTAGTCCATCTAAATTGAAGTCGTAGACGCTTGAGTAGCCGCCCCCATTTTCGGTGGCGACACCTTTGGTCTTAGAACTGAATTTAGCCCAGCCTTCAAGGTCTAGACCATCAACCTTATTGTCTAGGTTGCCATCGCCAGGACAGACAACCACGGTTTTTTCCAAAAGTTTTAGTTCTCCGAGCAACTTAACAAAATTCCTTTTCTCATTCGGTGTCAGCTGGCGAGCAAGGAGATTATCATCTTGACGATCTAGGTTAGGGATCGGAACCATTTCGTTAACCTTATAAAGTTCATTCGTCAGTACTGCCGGTGTTACTGGAACAGGGCCATTGCAGGATTGGTTTGTTACTTGAGCGAGTTTAAAGTGTTGGTTACGGATAGCTACCTGCTTGATCGGTAGTATGTCTGGCTTATCAATGCCTTGCTGGATAGCGTAATCTTGTACTTGACAACAGTTCGTGAATCCTTCTTCTCCAGCAACACCTTCAGGGCCATACCATGTCCCATTATTTGCTGTACAAACGTTAATTTGGGGAATAGTCAAAATGCACACATTCACACCTTTGATCACACAAGGATACTGTGGTGTAGTAGATGCCCGTATATTAGCGCCACTTTGTGTGTAATTAACATTCCGAATAGAAGGTTGATGAGGATTCGTCAGATAGGCCAGAAGAGGCTTAGCATCCAACCGGTGTGATTTTGGAACTGTTTTTTCAACATTCAGGCCGGCGACTTCACCAAATAGTTGATATAGATCCGTGCCATTGACTAAATGGTCAACCTTCCGGCCGGGATCGACAACCATAGGACCTGCGATGATGAGAGGAACCCAAACACCCGTTTGGTAGACGGTTCCCTTAGCGCGGATGGGGTCAAAGGGTTCCCGAACACTGGATAGATACGTCCCATTGTCCCCGATGATCACAATAAGGGTATTAGATGCCTTAGGATCATAAGTGATAGTGCCAGAAGGATCTTTTGTGGCTATTCCGGTCTCAACCAATACCCTGCCAATCTCGTGGTCGATGGCTTCCAGCATTTGTTTGACGATCACACGTTGCTGTGGAACCTTATCACAATCAAACCCGCTGGTCTCCGGTGAATCGGCGGGTAATAAATTCTTTGGGACGTTCTGGTTGGGGTCGTGGATCCCCGAAAACCCGATGGTAGCCATCCAAGGAGCAATACTAGATTGTTTTTTTATCCAAGAAATGGCCCTGTTTGCTTCTTGAACAGTTCTATAGCCTCGTGCTACAGGGTCAGAGGGTTCCTGAAGGATCGTTGTTCCATCTTCATTATTGATGATCCAAGAAGCCGTGTAGTACCCATTTTGCTGGTCGAAGTTAGCTTGGCTTGGTGGATTTATCCCGCAGTTCTTATTGGGTCTAAATAGGCCGCCTTGTTCCATACAGGATCGTCCAGGCTCTGCGGACTGCTGAGTGGAGATCGTGGCGCAGTTCAAATCACCCTTATCATTGATGGCCGTATAGCAGGCACCGCTATCGGCGCCAATCAGAAGATTGGACTTTTTGCTCGGAACGAAACCACATGAATAGTCGATTGAGCTTTCTTTCAAAGGTTGTGGGATCACGAGGTTGCCACCAGCTGTTTTATCAATGGGGTATGGAGCACCGTCTAGATAGCCTTCAAAATGGTCCCATCCAAGTACACGGTATGCTTCATTTCCAAAGGGATTATTATGCTGAGATGTTTCAGTGAAATTTGAACCGGTAAGATGCATTTTTCCGAACAATCCACTCTTATATCCCTTGTTTTTTAAAAGCTTCGGGGTAGTGACTTCGTATGGTGAAACCTGAGAGTTAGCAAGATCCGAGGTTGTTATGGCATCGAAGATATTCGTCTTGAGGGGGTAGCGGCCAGTAAACATGCCTGCGCGAGATGGAGAGCATACCGGCATGGTCCAAGTATTTCTAAAACCTATACCCTTATTAGCTATGGCACCAATATTAGGGAGCGAGGGTGGCGAGACTCCACCATAACCAAAGGCCTCCATCTGATCAATGCCCACATCGTCCATGACGAAGAAAATGATATTCGGAGGACTCTGAGTTGAAGGTGCAGCCATTGCAGCAGTACCAGCCAACATCAATGCCAATGAAACGACTACCCTCTGTGAGGATAAATGTTCTCTTTTCATGATATTAAAACTTTCCTTGACTTGTCCTAGAGGTAATTAACAACATCAAATTGCACCAACAACTAAGGGACCATGAGCTGAACCAGTAGTTGCGATGGCTCCATGAAGTATTATTTATTGAGGAACTTCTTGAATGAGTGGGAACAAGTAACTCGCATAACCCGTCGCCTTGCTCATGTGGGGCGTACAGGCTGTTCCCTTGCAGGGAAGGATGGAGGGTGGTTGGTTGCCTGGCTGCGCTGCATAGATACGCATGATGGGTTGTATGGTGGTATTGAGCACTTTTGATGTGCCATAAATAGACTGCAGGTATTCCGTGGAGGGCGTCGGAATCCAATTGCTAGGAGCGGCGCCTTTTGGAAGCCTCGGGGCGATCCATATTGTATATGAACCATCAGCGTTTTGAGCCAACTGTTTACTTTTTATTTCTTCAGATCCTAGCTGAACGACCGGCTGGATAATACTGAATTTCAAAGGTTTGCTTCCTGCCTTAATGTCGATCAAATCACCCTTAACTCCAGTATTCTGTATCGGTGTACCAACATCCATTGTGCTAGGGTCACCCTGAGAGAGATCTTGGATCCATTTATCCGAAATTGTAAAAAGATAATTATCTTTGCCGTTGATGATGGAGTGAACAGGTTTTGAAGCGACGTAGTACGTCTTATTAGCCTGGAGCCCATAATCTGCTGCATTGTCACCAAAAAGGATGCCGGTGCTCACATCGATATAGGCGCCTGGATAGGGGGCCTCTGCTTGTATAGTGTTAGTCACTGGGTTTGCCGTGACATTGCCCACGTTATTCGTGTAGTGTTTGTTTAGTTGACTGGCCTGACTTATGCATGGGCATGCCGCTACCCCAAGTCCCCTTTGATAAATCGAGAGCGACCAATAACCCAAAGCATTACCGCTACCATCTTTTGAAAGTGGGGGAAGAATGCTATTGGCAGGAAGACCTGGCGTTAGAGAGGATGGCATGAAGGTTATAGAATATGTCTTATTACCATCAAGGGGCGATCCGTCTTTATAAAGATCTTGTTTTGCGTAAAATCCATCAATTGGTATGTTGGGGAATCCGCCAGCAACCACACCTATTGCTCGGTACTGGTAACCTGATCTGTTATTGGCGTATAATCCAAAATTATCGTTGAGATATTTCCAGTAGTTGGTTTCCGCGTTGGGGGGATTCTTTATCAAATCTGCGACCTTTGTGACACCATCATTGAACCCTCTATAGAAGGCACTGATTTGCTTTTCTTTCCAATTTGATGGGATCTTGAATCCAGATGAGGTGAGCCCTATCGGGGCAAACTGAGAAAGCTTCCTAGCCTGTCCTGATGATGGAGGATAGTATTTAGTTAATGCGTGAGCTTGGGCTACCATGTATTTCGGTAAGTCGCGTATGGGTAAGCCTGAAAATCCAGTTGATCTGTTAGGTAATTTATTGATGTTTACAGACTCTCCCATCTGTTCAAAGAACTCAATGGCATCGGCTGGTGTATCCTGCCACTTTACAGCTTCCTTGGCCTCATCATCGCTGGGTGGATATAGGTAAGCGGTTGGCGGTACTGGTCGATTGCCGTTAGCCTGGAACTCACTGAGTGTGTTGAGCGTTATATTGTGCGCATAGGTATTGAGTGCGTCGTTCACTGATCCCTTACTCTCTGGAGGCAAAAGCGTTTGCGCCAACACTCGTCCCAAGACCTCCGCATGATTTGTATCAACGGAAATCACTTCAAAGTCATATCCATTAATGGTCGCGCGTGTTTTCTTGGCGTATTCTGAATCTGGACCAACAACTAAGAATGAATGTTGAATTGATGTATCAATGGTTCGAGTGCCCGGGTCAGATACCACATTAGTGAAGGCATCTATAATCTGGCTTATTGTGAATATACCATCCATCTTAGGTATGGTATAAACAAGCGCATTATTTCCAGAAAGATCCAACCCTCCATTAATATATAATGTGGAGGCGCTACCAGCATTTGTTGACGCGTTATTCCACATCGCCACATTGGGGACATAGGCCAGCTCATTGGTTGGTGCGCTTACCAGTTCATTATAGCGATTGAATCGATAAGTGAATTCTAGTGGAAGCCCCCAGACATATGCATTCTCGGCCAGTTTTCGTATTTCTACTGGATTCGTTAAGGCTGATGGTGGCCCCAGCAGTGATTGACTTATTGATGACCCGTCCGGCTTGTACAGCGCTAATGCTGTGTTCGTGGTTATTAGTGAAAATAACAATAAGATGGTCTTAAATCTGTTCATGCCTCTTTTCTCCGCGTGCAGTTAAATTATTTTATTCTAATGAAATAGCCGCTACCATCGCCTCGGCTTATTTTTTGTTCAGATCATAACGCATCTATCATGTATCATGAACCCAGGAGATTGTCCCTGTAGGATGAGCCATCTAATGATTTTATATCGTTTTTTTGATTCAACCATCGCAACAAACAAACCCCCATATTCGCCAATGTAACGCACATATCTGTATGGCGACTGTATTGATTTGACGTCAAAGATCAGTTTTAGGTAACAGCGCCCTCTTGTGGCGGCGGACCTTTTACACCGCCCCGTAAACTTCTCCCTTAGCCCTCCGCACGCTCGATGAACTGCTTACGCCGTTGATCTCACCGCTCTCTGTCAGATCGCAGCTTAGGATTGCGCAAACGATCAGCATGACCTTTATGTGCCGAAGGGTAGACCCTCCAAGGCTCTGAAGATCGGCTCAACGCTTAAACGAGCCGGTGTTGTTCAATTAATGGCGAACTTATGTAATTACGCTAAGGTAAATCATTCCTCAGAACCAACTAAAAATCAAGTCAAATCTCCAAGGTTATGAGTTGTTTTCAAAAAAAAGATGGAAGGGTGCAAGAATCATGTACAACACTTATTAGAGTAGAATGTTGTGATGGGAAAATTATACGAACATTTGACGCCTTAAAAGGAAGGATACTGTCATGCTGATGCAGCGGTAGTAGAAAACCCCACATGTAATGTTGTGAGAGAGTAGGATGGGGCTGGAGCTGGCCTTGATGGTATCACGCTGCTGAAACGCCTCGTTCAATGAGCATCTAAAAATACCATAACCCGCTGATTCATAACTTAATGATAGCGATGGTGTCCCCCGGTTAGTCCCTACATATGTTAGTCATGCAGAGGATAGTCTCTTATCTGCCCACATAAATACCCAGAGGTAAGGCCATGATATATAAATAAACTGGGGCTTCAGCAAGGATACGGAATTAGGCTTCGAACTTATCCTCCCAACGTTCATCATAACCTCTACCCAAGAGATGACAATGTCATTCTCAGAGATGGTCAACATAGTTATGAAAGAGGCTGTGTGATGCCAAAAAAGGTTCCCCCGGAAGGGGTCTTCTGGATTTGAACGTGTTGCGTGTTGACGATGTTAGAATGCATGCCCGAAATCTATTATGTCCATCGAAGAATTCCAAGGGATTAAGTCATGACCGACATGCGCCGCCGGGTATTTATAAAGTCTAGCCTTGTCAGCCTCGGAGCGGGGATCATTTGCACTCCTGCGTGGTCCCAGAAGATAAATATGCTCTCACGTTCAATGGAGCAGGGCTCTGCCTCTGAAGCATTTCAGCCCCCGATGATGGCGTTCCCGGAGAAAAAACCTTTATGGATGCACTCGGACAGTCCGCCGTTGCTTGAGACGCCGCGCGAAGCCTTTGCCAATGCGGTAACGCCGAATGATGAATTCTTCGTCCGGTGGCATCATGCCGTGATCCCGGACACTATTGATCTCAAAACTTACCGCCTCTCCGTTTCGGGCAATGTGGATACGCCTCTCGAATTGAGTCTCGCCGAATTGAAAAGCCGCTTCGAAGCGGTTGAGTTTTATGCGGTCAAGCAATGCGGCGGCAATAGCCGATCGAATTTTTCTCCCGTGACGTCTGGGATACAGTGGCATCATGGCGCCATGGGTTGCGCCTTGTGGAAAGGAGTCCGACTGCGCGACGTCCTCGCCGCCGCCAAAATCAAACCGAATAGTGAATTTCTCAAGCTAAACGGGCTTGAACGGCCGATTCTCCCCGGTACACCGCCATTCATGCGTAAGCTCGACAAAGATGAATTTAACCGTGAGGATGTGATTATCGCCTACCAGATGAATGGCGAGGATCTTCCCCTGCTCAATGGTTATCCATTAGTTCTCATTGTGCCGGGTTATTTCGCTGACAATTGGGTCAAGATGCTAGAGCGCATCGATGTCTTGGATAAGGACGAGCCAGTTTTTTACACGGACAAGGCTTATCGTCTCCCTGCCAACCCCTTCGGATCCGTCGCACCCGGTGATCCCATGCCCAAGGAAACACGCGCCTTGAAAGCCCTAAACATAAAATCCGTTATCGCAACCCCATCAGAAAACGCCGTCATTCATAGGGGAGATCAAGTCGAGATGGCGGGTGTTGCATTTGATGCGGGCTATGGCATTAAGGAAGTCCTCGTTTCGATGGATCATGGCAAGTCGTGGACCTCGGCGACCTTGGACAAGGACCTTGGCCGATATGCATTCAGGAGATGGAGCTATACATTTACGCCTTCTAAGTCTGGGATCTTGACTCTGATGAGTCGCGCAATCAATCGCCTTGGAGAAACCCAGCCACTCCCTGCCAACATGGAGTGGAATCCTTCAGGGTATGCATGGAACGCCGCTGATCATCTCACCATCAATGTGCTTTAAGTCATGGTAAACAGAATGGAAGTCATACGATGAAAATAATCGGTATCACCCAGTCACTTGCCATTTCATTTTTGTTGGCCTCTTTAAGTGTAACCGCGGAGGATGCAGCTACCCCGCCTTTTGCCGGAAAGACGATTGATTTCCCGAAGGCGTACGTCTATCAGATGGAAAAGGGCGAAGGGTATGAAACTATCCAGAAGTGCAGCATTTGCCATTCCTTCGGTTACATTCTGAATCAAGGCAAGCAAAACCGTTCTTTCTGGGAGCATGAAACCCATAAAATGATCGAGGCTTACAAGGCGCCTATCAGCCCTGAAGAAGAGAAAGTCATCGTCAACTATCTTGCTAAATTCTACGGAAACGATAAGAAATAATTTTCGATCTGAGATTTATTTGCTCATTCGGTGAGGTCGGGGTTGTTGGCGCCAGTCACATTTTTATCCAGCCGTCCTCCTTCAATAAGGTGGCTATCAGTGAAATCCCATCTTTGATTCTCAGCCATACGTAATTGCAGCACTCGAATTTTCTCAACCACGGCCTTTTTATTTAGCGCAGGTGATTCGGTCATCTCCCCTGAAATGCCCGCCCAAAACAGACCAGAGCCTGCGCATTGCAGCGCACGCAGTAAAAAAGACGGGTGGACTCCATCGGTATCTCGAATGACCGATGAACCCGCGCACGAGGCTGGACAGGAAAGACCTGCTCGTG
>Ga0114962_10001036_pt1 | contig 24220 bp, 20 predicted proteins | sample C_130820_MF_Meta_FD_87017 | JGI IMG/M metagenome (GOLD analysis project Ga0114962, IMG submission 87017) | Freshwater microbial communities from Lake Croche, Canada to study carbon cycling - C_130820_MF_MetaG | ecosystem: Environmental > Aquatic > Freshwater > Lake | place: Lake Croche, Canada... | reverse complement strand
CTGCAGCTTGGGCCAAGGCCTCGAGCATCAATACACCTGGCATGACTGGTCTGTGTGGAAAATGACCATTGAAAAAAGGCTCATTGATAGTGACATTTTTCAATGCCTTGATTGACTTTCCTTTTTCAAGACTCAATACCCTGTCGACCAACAAAATGGGATATCGGTGAGGCAATAATTTCAGTATTTGATGAATATCCATGATTCAGCCTTTAGGTGGGAGTTCAGACTCCAAATGTTTGATGCGGTCACGCAATGAATGTAACTGCCTCAGCGTGGCTGCGTTTTTTTGCCAGGCCTCATTGGTGTCGATGGGAAATACACCGCTGTAGGTCCCAGGTTGCAAAATAGAACGGGTAACAACAGAAGCAGCTGAAATATGCACATGGTCAATCAACTGCAAATGTCCAAGGACGATAGAACCACCACCTAAAGTGCAATGGGCTCCTATTTTGACGCTTCCAGCAATCCCTACACACCCTGCCATGGCCGTGTGTTCGCCTACAGTGACGTTGTGACCAATTTGAATCAGGTTATCCAGCTTGACACCATCTTCAATGATGGTGTCGCCCAATGCGCCGCGGTCTACGCATGTGTTGGCACCAATTTCTACCTGATTGCCTATTCTGACTGCGCCAAGCTGTTCAATCTTGAGCCAAGCACCTTGGTCAGGCGCAAAGCCAAATCCATCTGCACCAATCACCACACCAGAGTGCAAAATGCAGTCATCTCCGATTGTGCAACGCTGTGAAACAGTAACGCGTGATTTGAGCCAACTTCCTTGCCCAATTGAGGCATGGGCCTCAACAACGCACATGGGGCCTACCCTGGCCGTTGGATGAATATGCGCCATGGGGTGGATGTAAGCGCTCGGGTGGATCAGAGGTTCGCTGCTGGAGACGCCAAGACTTGCCCAGTACTGCGTTACCCTGGCCCAATAAGCGTAGGCATCTTCAACCACCAAAGTGCAGCCGCGCTTAAAGGCTTCTTCAGCCAAGCTTTTAGAGACCACCACACAAGCGGCTTGAGATGCTTGAAGCTGGGATCGGTATTGCGGATGGTTTAAAAAAGCCAAGTCATGCTGACAGGCTGAAGACAAGGTAGCCAAACCGGTAATTTCAAGATCAGGCGAGCCGTGTAAATCTCCGCCTAAATGGCTTTGCAGTTGTCCCAGGGTAAGACGCGTCACGCCATCACTTGCCGGAGTTAATGGCTTTGATCACTTTTTCAGTGATGTCATGTTTAGGGTTGATATAAACAGCTTCTTGCAAAATCAAATCGTATTTTTCTGCTTCGGCCACTTGCTTGACAACCTTATTGGCTTTTTCAAGCACCAATTGCAACTCTTCATTTTTGCGCGCATTCAGATCTTCTTGAAACTCACGCCGCTTGCGCTGAAATTCTCGGTCTTGGTCAGCGAGTTGTCGTTGTTTGGTGGTTCGCTGGGTTTCAGACAAGGTGGGCAAATCACGCTCAAGCTTCTCTGAATTGGTTTTCAAAGAGTTACCAAGGTCAACCAACTCTTTTTCTCGTTTGGAAAATTCTTGCTCCAACTTGGTTTGAGCCACCTTCGCCGTGCTGGCTTCGCGGAAAATACGATCGGTGTTGATAAAACCAACCCTGAAGTCCTCAGCCAAGACAGGCATAGCAGCCACAGACAAAGTACTTGCCAAAACATATCGCAGGTAAAAATGTTTCATCAAAACGACGTCCCAATTTGGAATTGAAAGGATTGCATTCTATCGCCTTCGAATTTGCGGATAGGCTTGGCCATGGCAAACCGCAACGGACCTACCGGGGAGACCCAACTTAAACCCACACCAACAGAACTGCGTAATTTATCGGCTTCAATTTTTTCGCTGTCGGCAAAAACGTTACCCGCATCGATAAAAGAGTACAAACGTAATGTTTTATCGTTACCCACCCCAGGGAAAGGCACATAAAACTCAGAATTCAGCAAAATCTTCTTGGATCCACCGATGGGACACCAGCCGCTTGTGAAACATCCTGAGTCTTGAGGTCCCAAAGAACCTTGTTGGAATCCGCGAACCGAGCCCAAACCACCAGCGTAGAAATTCTTAAATACGGGATAACTCCGCCCCTCAAGACCTCGGCCGTAGCCGAATTCAGCGTTGATGGCAAAAGTGTACTTTTTACCCAAGGGGAAATATTCTTGGAATTGTGCGCTGTTGCGGTAATAACGCGTGTCTCCACCGACACCCACCTCGCCATTGAGCCTGGTGAGGCGACCCTTGTTGGGCGCCAACATACTGTCGCGACTGTCGCGAGCCCAACCGACTGTCACAGGAACAGATTGGCTGGTGGCCCCAAATTCCTGTGCATATTTTTGGTATTTTAGTGGCTCATTAGACCCCGGATTAATCCGGTTCTGCTCAAAAGCCGCACCTACAAACACAGTGTCAATTTCAGCAAAAGGAATGCCAAAACGAATGCCCAGGCCCGATGTGGCTAGACTGTAGTTACCGCTGGCAGCCAAATACGGCTTGCTGGATCGCTGGTATACATTGAGGGTTCTGGACACGCCGTCCTCGGTAAAGTAAGGGTCGGTGGTGCTGACATCCAAAACCCTGTTGTATTTGCTGGTGTTAACCTGAATGCCCAACGAGTTGCCCGTGCCAAAGAAATTATCTTGGCTGATGCCAAACGATAGAAACAATTTTTCAGCACTGGAGAATCCGGCGCCTAACTGCAAAGATCCTGTTGGTTTTTCAGTGACTTTTAAATTGATGTCAACCTGGTCCGGTGAACCTGGCACCTCTTGAGTGTCGATTGTCACCTCGGTGAAATAGCCCAAGCGGTCAACACGGTCGCGCGACAAACGGATGCGCTCGCCGTCATACCACGAAGATTCCATCTGCCTAAATTCTCTTCGAATGATGTCGTCCTTGGTGCGATCGTTTCCAGAAATGTTGATGCGTCTGACATAAGCGCGTCTTGAAGGATCAGCTTGCAACACCACCAGCACTTGGTTAGTCACTCTGTCCACCTCGGTTCGTGGTTCAACATTTGCAAAAGCAAACCCAAAGTTGCCAAAATAATCAGAAAACGCCTTGGTGGTTTGAACCACATCCGCGAGGTTATAAGGTTGCCCCGGTTTGATGGTGACCAGTGATTTAAATTCACTGTCACGGCCTAAGAAATAGCCCTCCAACATGATGCGTGAAACAATAAAGCTGTTACCTTCTGTCACGTTGATGGTAATGCTGATGTCTTGCTTATTGGTTGAAATAGCGACTTGTGTAGAGTCAACTCTGAACTCAAGGTAACCTCTTGAGAGGTAATAAGACTTGATGGTTTCCAAATCGGCATTGAGTTTGGCCTGAGAGTAGCGGTCAGATTTGGTATACCAAGACATATAGTTGGGTTCCGATAAGTCCATCTGGTCTTTCAGCATGGACTCATCAAATGCCTTGGTACCTAAGATTCTCAGGGACTTGATACGAGCCACATCGCCCTCCACCACTGTGAAGTTGAGGTTAACCCGATTTCGATCAGACGGGGTAACCGTTGTTACCACCTCCGCGCCATACAGACTTTTATTGATGTACTGACGCTTCAACTCTTGCTCGGCTCGGTCAGTCAGAGCCTTGTCATAGGATCGACCCTCAGCCAAGCCGATGTCTTTGAGTGCTTTGCGCAAGGTGTCCTTGTCAAACTCTTTGATGCCTACAAAATCTACCGCGCCAATGATGGGGCGTTCCTCGACAATAACCACCACCACGGTTGCATTGACCTCAATACGAACGTCCTTGAATAAGCCAAGAGAAAACAAATTTCGGATGGCCAATGTGCCTTTTTCATCACTGTAACTTTCGCCTACGCGAAAAGGAATGGTTGCCAAAACGGTACCCGGTTCTGTGCGCTGTAAACCTTCAATGCGAATGTCTTGAATTTTAAAAGGCTCAATCGCCTGAGCAGCAGGCAAGAAAAATAGCGATAAAAATAAAATTCGCAAAAATTTAATCATAAAAAGAGCTTGATTTGAATTCATAAAAGAAGATTAAGTGGATAGATGAGTTATCAGCATCACGTTGACAAGCGAAAAACATCGTTAAATAAAGCCATGAACATCATGAGTACCAGCATGGAAATACCCAAAACCTGCAATCTCTCTTGCCATATCTGGGAGGGAGGATTCCCAAAGACGGACTCCCAAAGATAATACATCAGGTGCCCCCCATCCAGCATGGGTATAGGCAGCAAGTTAAGAAGTCCAATACTCAGGCTGACGACTGCAATAAATTGAGCATAAGAGCGCCAACCTAGCGCTGCGGTTTTCCCTGCGTACTCTGCCATGGTCAGAGGACCACTGAGTTGCTGCCATCCACTCGCAGTTGTCACCAATTTACCTACAGCTTGAAACGTCATCTTCGATTGAATCATGACCGTTTCAAACGCCATCGCCAATCCTGTCAGCAGACTGGGTTGAACCCATACCATCTCCGGCTCGCCACCGACTGCGGCATCAATTTTCCCAACCGGTACGCCTTCGATCATTCTGCGTTCGGGATAAAGGCGAATAAAAATATTTTCTCCTTTGCCTCTGCGGACTTCCCAAAGCTGTGTGCTTGAAGCGCCCCTGATCATTTGAATCAGATGCTGGGCATCGTTTACAACATGGTCATCAACTTTCAAGACCAAGTCTCCTGGCAGCAAACCAGCTTTGTCGGCAGGACCGTTTTTTACAATTTGGGTTAGCTCAGGCTTTGCAAAAGGGCGATTGAGTCCAATTTGAAATGCTGCGAACTGTTTGTGATCAACATCGTCGCTAAACCCCACAATTGCCACTGTCCTTGAGATGCCGGTCGATGCAGATGCAATTTCAAGTTCAAAATTTTCTTGATCATTCACCGCTGTAGCCATGAGCCATTTCAAATGATCCATGCTTTGTACCGATTGCCAGTCATCGTTTTTTGTTGAGAATTTCAAAATCCTATCGCCACTGAGCAAACCAGATGACTCCGCGATGGATCCTTTGGCAGGAGTTGCAATAACAGCTGCAGGCTGAAAACTGCCCATCCACTGCAAACAAGCATACAAAGTCAGGCTCAGCAGCACATTCGCTAAGGGGCCAGCAACAACAATCAAGGCTCTTGCAAAAAGAGTTTGGCGATTGAAGGCAAAGGGTGACTCGATTTCATCAACAACTTGCTCTCGCTCATCAAGCATCTTGATAAAGCCCCCCAAGGGGATAGCGCAAACGGTGAACTCGGTTGGCAAGCCTACGCCAGGTTGGAGCCGATGCCATCGCCATAAAGGTCTGCCAAAACCCATTGAGAAACGTAAAACTCTCACCCTAAAGTGCAAAGCCGTGCGGTAATGTCCATACTCATGAACAAAAATAACCAATGTCAGCACAAGCAAGAAAGCCACGAATGTCATGCCCATGACGGCTCTTTAACTCAGGGTGAGCATGATTTGCTCAGCAGTCAGACGTGCATGTCGATCTAAATCAAGCAAATCTTCCAAGCCCCTGATGCTTGATGGCAATACCGATTGCATCGTAGCCATATTCAAAACATGAATATGGTCAAAGCGAATTCGCCGATTTAAAAAAGCAGCGACGGCAATTTCATTGGCTGCATTCAGCACGGTAGTGGTTCCGGGCGAAGCTGCTAATGCTTGCCACGCCAATTTCAAACCTGGAAAGCGTTCAAGATGGCCGTGGTCATCAAACGACTCAAAAGTCATGGGCGGCAAATTTCGGAAATCCAAATTGCTCGCGCCGGATAACATTCTTTGCGGCCAAGAAAGCCCATAAGCAATTGGTACGCGCATATCAGGTGTTCCCAATTGGGCCACCACCGATCCGTCAACAAACTGAACCATGGAATGCACAATGCTTTGAGGATGAATGACCACCTCGATACGCTCGGGTGGTAGGCCAAAAAGATATTTGGCTTCGATCACTTCCAGTGCCTTGTTCATCATGGTCGCCGAGTCCACTGAGATTTTTCTGCCCATGACCCAATTGGGATGCGCACAAGCCTGCTCTGGCGTGACCTCACGTAAAGTTGAAGGCGCCCGTGATCGAAAGGGTCCGCCAGAAGCAGTCAAAATAATTTTATCGACACAGTGTTGCCAAGTTGATGCATCTTGCGGCAAGGACTGAAACACCGCCGAATGCTCACTGTCAATGGGTAAAAGTTTTGCACCACCTTGTATCACCGCATCAAGAAAAAGTTGCCCACCCACCACCAATGCTTCTTTATTAGCAAGCAGCAACCGTTTGCCTGCTTTGGCGGCCGCTATGCAGGAAGACAAGCCGGCAGCGCCCACAATGGCAGCCATGACAGTTGTGACACGCTCGTCACACGCAACTTGGTCTAAAGCATCTGCGCCAGTCAACACCTGCGTGGGTAGGTTTTCAGCACGTAATTTATCCGCTAATAAACGAGCGGCATCGTTGTCTACCATCACCGCAAACTGCGGCAAAAAACGCGCGCACTGTGACAACATCAAATCAACTTGCTTGGCGCCAGTCAAAGCAAATACTTGGAAAAGATCTGGATGTCGGGAAATCACGTCCAAGGTATTCACCCCTATGGACCCGGTTGAACCTAAAACGGTCAGAGTTTGTTTTATTGCATTCATATAAGCGCCAACATCACAGCCAAAGGCAAGGTGGGTAAAAGCGCGTCTATGCGATCCAATACACCGCCATGACCTGGTAGCAACTGGCTGCTGTCTTTGGCTCCTGCACTGCGCTTGACCATGGATTCAATTAAATCACCGACAATGCGCATGGTTACCAACAAAAATAAACCACCCGTAAAAATAACAGGGCCATGCGCGTAGAGTCGGTTAAAAATACTTTGCGAACCCAATGCGAAATAGTCAGATGTTTGCAACCACCCAATGGCCAACACGGTAACACCTGCTAATGCCCCAGCCACACCTTCCCAAGTTTTACCAGGACTGATATCAGGGGCCAATTTATGCCGACCCCATGCTTTACCTGAAAAATAAGCAGCGATATCCGCCATCCACACCAAAAGAAGTACCGATATTAAAAAATCAAGACTTAGCATTTTGGCCGCCATCATGGCCAGCCATGTTGCACACAGCGCAACAGCGCCAAAGAACCGACGGCCAAATAAAGAAGCGTTAGACCATCTTGAGACGCCACCGGCAAGCAAATAGCCGCCCAGCAAAACCCATACCGCACCCCAAAGCAACCAAAAAGTACGCTCGAAATAAAAGAATAATTCAAGGTGCCAAACCAATATGCAAAACCCCGCACAACCTACTGCCATCCACAAGGCTGGGTAACGACTTAAATTGTTTAGACGCCCCCACTCCCAAGCAGCAGTACTGACCAAGACCAAGCCAGCCAAAGCTGTCCATAATGCATCGGGATGAAACAGCGCTGGCCCCAACAGTGCGAGCAACACCAAGGCTGTGATGATGCGTTGCTTAAGCATGTAAGGCCATGAATCAGACCGCCATGATTTCTTGTTCTTTGGAAGCAATGAGTTTGTCGATATCGACAATATGCTTATCGGTCACTTTTTGAATTTCTGCCTCAGCGCGTTTTTGATCGTCCTCGGAAGCCAGCTTGTCTTTGACTAATTTTTTAACTGACTCGTTAGCATCTCGTCGTAAATTACGAATCGCTACTTTGGCGTTTTCGCCTTCACTGCGAACCAGTTTGGTCATTTCCTTGCGACGCTCTTCTGACATGGGCGGCATGGGGACGCGAATCAAGTCTCCCATGGAAGCGGGGTTTAATCCCAGATCGCTTTCACGAATGGCTTTCTCAATTTTGGGGCCCAAACCTTTTTCCCAAGGTTGAACGCTGATGGTGCGTGAATCGAGCAAAGAAACATTGGCAACTTGAGACAGTGGGGTTGGGTTACCGTAATACTCAACCATCACCATGTCAAGCATGCCAGGGTTGGCGCGTCCTGATCGAATTTTGGACAAACTGTTGCTAAAGGCCGCAATCGATTGATCCATTTTGGTCTCTGTGTTTTTTTTGATCTCTGCAATATCCATCTTCTTCCTCTTTTTGAATGACAGACTTCAGGCAAACACCAGAGTGCCTTCGTCCTCGCCCATGACCACGCGCTTGAGAGCGCCATGTTTGAAAATAGAAAAAACCGTGATGGGAAGTTTTTGATCCCGGCACAAAGCAAAAGCCGTGGCATCCATGATGCCTAAATTACCCTGAATCGCTTGATCAAAACTGATTTTGGCGTAACGGGTGGCATTGGCATCCTTGTTGGGATCGGATGTGTAAACACCGTCGACTTTGGTCGCTTTCAAAACCATTTCAGCCCCGATTTCGGCCCCCCTGAGCGCAGCCGCGGTATCGGTGGTGAAAAAAGGATTGCCAGTGCCCGCGGCAAACACCACGACTTTGCCCTCTTCGAGATATTGCAAGGCCTTGGGGCGCACATAGGGTTCAACCACCTGCTCAATGCCAATGGCAGACATGACCCGCGCGGTCAAGCCTGCTTTGTTCATGGTGTCTGCCAACGCCAAAGCATTCATCACAGTGGCCAACATGCCCATGTAGTCGGCCGTCGCGCGGTCCATGCCCACCGATCCGCCAGCCACGCCACGGAAGATATTGCCGCCGCCAATGACCACGGCCACCTCCACGCCAAGGTGGGTGATTTCAGCAATTTCTTCCACCATTCGAACAATGGTGGCCCGGTTGATGCCAAAAGCATCATCACCCATCAAAGCTTCGCCAGATAACTTGAGCAATATCCGCTTATAGGCTGGTTTCTTTGACGTCATTCAGGCCTCCGTAGTAATGAGAGTTTAACGAGTTGGTTCAAGTCAAAAAAAAGGGGACTGTCGTCCCCCTTTGTGTTCATGCAGATTGTTTGGCGGCAGCTACCTGGGCAGCCACCTCGGCAGCAAAGTCATCAACCTTGCGTTCAATCCCCTCCCCAACCACGAAAAGGGTGAAAGATTTGACCGTGGTTTTTGCGGCTTGCAGCATTTGGGACACGGTTTGTTTATCGTTCTTCACAAAAGGTTGGTCGAATAAAGAAACTTCTTTGAGGTACTTTTGAACAGCGCCTTCAATCATTTTGCTGGCAATTTCCGCTGGCTTGCCCGATTCAGCAGCCTTGGCGGTAGCAACCGAGCGTTCACGCTCAATCAACTCGATAGGCACATCTGCACTGGTGAGGGACACCGGCTTCATTGCAGCCACATGCATGGCAACATCACGCGCGGCTGATTCTTCACCTGCGTACTCGACCACCACACCAATACGGGTGCCGTGTAAGTAGGACGTCAAAGAGGTGTCGCCGCTGAACAGCTTGAAGCGTCGGAAACTCATGTTCTCGCCGATCTTGCCAATTAATCCTTTACGAACATCCTCTAGGGTAGGGCCAAAGCCATCTTGCGTATAGGCCAAAGCACCCAATGCATCAATGTCAGCAGGTTGGTGTTGAGCCGCCAATTGGGCAGCAGCTTGCGTCAAGGCCAAAAAGCTGTCGTTTTTGGTGACAAAGTCGGTCTCGCAATTGACTTCGATCAAAGCCCCAGCATGCGCTTGAATGAAACTGCTGACCACGCCTTCCGCGGTGACACGAGCGGCAGCCTTGCTGGCCTTGCTACCTAACTTAACGCGCAACAGTTCTTCTGCTTTGACCATATCGCCATCAGCTTCAGTCAAGGCTTTTTTGCACTCCATCATGGGTGCATCGGTTTTGGCTCGCAGCTCGGCGACCATGCTTGCAGTGATTGCTGCCATAAAAACTCCTGTTAATTCAATAGTGGGCAATAGATTGTGAAAAAGGGGCCTCTCGAGCCCCTTTTGAATGACTCACGTCAGAACTTCAAGCTTGAGCAGAATTTTCCACTTCCACGAACTCATCAGAACCTTCGCTGACAGCCTTGACGACGTCGCTGACAGCATTGGCGCGACCTTCCAAGATAGCGTCTGCTATGCCACGTGCATAAAGGGTCACGGCCTTGGAGGAGTCGTCATTGCCAGGAATGACGTAATCAATGCCTTCAGGTGAGTGGTTGGAATCCACCACGCCAATCAAAGGAATGCCCAATTTCTTGGCCTCAGCAATGGCAATTTTGTGGAAACCCACATCGATCACAAAGATGGCGTCGGGCAATGTTGCCATGTCTTGGATGCCGCCAATGTCTTTCTCTAGCTTTTCAAGTTCGCGCATGAACACCAACTGCTCTTTTTTGGACATGCTCTCCAAACCCACTTCTTGCTGGGCCTTCATGTCTTTCAAGCGCTTGATGGAAGTTTTCACGGTTTTGAAGTTGGTCAACATGCCGCCAAGCCACCGCTGGTCAACAAAAGGCACGCCTGCGCGCTTGGCTTCGGAAGCGATGATTTCACGCGCTTGTCGTTTGGTACCGACCATCAAAATGGTGCCGCGATTAGCGGCAAGTTGCTTGGCAAACTTCATTGCGTCCTGAAACAGGGGCAAAGATTTTTCCAAATTGATGATGTGAATTTTGTTGCGATGGCCAAAAATGAAAGGGGCCATTTTGGGGTTCCAGAAGCGGGTTTGGTGACCGAAATGGACACCAGCTTCCAGCATTTCGCGCATGGATGTAGACATAAAAAAACTCCAAAGGTTGAGACTGAGCCAGTTCGTCATCGCCACAATTTGAATAAACTGTGGTGACACCTTGTGGGAACTGGTTTGGGATTTGCTCTGTGCAGTGAATACTGCAATTTCAAAGCAGCATGTATTTTAGCATAGCGTCTAGGGTATGCCCCTGGACCAATTACCCCCTGCCCACAAAAGGCATGTTGGTTGCCATGACAGTATGAAAAAGCACATTGGTGGCCAAGGGCATATTGGCCATATACAGCACAGATTCACCCACATGCTGGACGTCCATGAGCGGTTCTTTGGCAATGTCTCCATTGGCCTGCGGCACACCCAAGGCCATTTTGGCTGCCATTTCCGTGGCAGCGTTGCCGATGTCAATTTGTCCCACGGCGATGCTGTACTTGCGACCATCAAGTGCGGCGGTTTTGGTCAGACCCGTCACCGCATGCTTGGTAGCGGTGTAGGCAATGGAATTGGGCCGAGGTGCATAAGCGGAAATCGAACCGTTGTTGATGATTCTGCCCCCTTGTGGGTTCTGCGCCTTCATGGCCACAAACGCCTGCTGCAAACAGTAAAACATGCCATTGAGGTTGATATCCACCACATTACGCCACTGCTCAATGGTCAATTCTTCCAATGGAACGCCAGGCGCACTGACGCCTGCATTGTTGAACAACAAATCAATTCGACCCCATTTGTTAAGCACCTGGGAAAACAGGTTTTTAACAGCTTGTGGATCAGCCACATCGGCAGATAACGCCAGGCAAGATTCTTTTGTTGAGGATGCTTGAGCAACATCTTCAAGAGGTTGCAAGCGTCTGCCGACCAAAGCGACGCGCCAACCGTCCGCAAGCAAGGCTAAAGCAGCTGCTTTGCCAACACCGGTTCCGGCGCCCGTGACGATTGCAATTTTGGAATGGGACATTGAAAATCTCCTGGGTGTAATGTCAATGACGGTTTTTGGTTTTCTGTTTGGCCTGGGTTGTATTTTTCTTGGCTGCAGCCTTGGTTTTGGTATGGGCTGATTTCGTGGCAGTGGTTGTTGGCAGAGTTTGTTTCGCACCTCGGCTTTTGCTTCGACCTGTTTTGGCAGCAGGCAACTCTTTGCCACGCAAAGGCTTGTCAAGCAACGAGCCGTCCTCTTGTACCCATCTGAAATCGATCTTGCGACCATCCAAGTCTACGCGGCTGACTTGCACCCTGACCCTGGCCCCAACGTTGTAACGAATGCCTGTGCGCTCGCCACGCAGTTCTTGGCGGGTTTCGTCAAATTTGAAATAGTCACCACCCAATTCGGTGATGTGAACCAAACCTTCGACATACATGGCATCCAAAGTAACGAACACCCCAAAGGCAGTTACACCGGAGACAGTGCCACTGAAATCTTCGCCCAAGTGCTCACGCATGTACTGGCATTTCAGCCATGCCTCGACGTCTCGGCTGGCTTCGTCAGCTCGGCGCTCGTTGGCGCTGCAATGCAAACCAGCGGCCTCCCAAGCTTGTTGGTCAACTGATGGCTTAGCAGACGCAGAAGCGGATTTTTCTTTGAACCTTGCTTGAGCGGCTAAACGTCTGGCCAATTTGACATGCGCCTCACCAGGCAACGGTAAGGCAGGCAATTGGTAACGCCTTCCCTGCAGAATAGATTTGATGACGCGATGCACGAGCAAGTCAGGGTATCGGCGAATTGGACTGGTGAAATGCGTATAGGCTGGGTAGGCCAATCCAAAGTGTCCACTGTTGATGGGGGTGTAAATGGCCTGCTGCATAGAACGCAGCAACATGGAGTGGATTTGCTGTGCGTCAGGTCTGTCTTTGCTGGCCTGGGCAATAGCCTGAAACTGACCAGGGCTGGGGTTATCACTCAAAGTGGCGGGTACGCCCATGGCTTTGAGGTAATTGCGCAAGGTTTCGCGTTTTTCTGGCGTTGGTCCCTCATGTACACGAAAAACAGCGGGGTGTTTGGCCTGCAAAATAAAATCTGCGCTGCAAACATTAGCCGCCAACATGGCTTCTTCGATCAAACGATGTGCTTGAGTTCGGACCCTGGGCACGATTTTTTCAATGCGCCCGCTATCGTCGCAAATGATTTGGGTTTCAGTGGTTTCAAAATCCACAGCACCACGTTTTTCACGCCCCTTGAGAAGACTGCGGTACACGTCATGCAGATGGATCAGGTCTTGAACACGGTCTTTGTATTTGGCCGCCTGCGGACCACGCGTGTTGGAAAGAATCGCAGCAACATCGGTATAGGTGAATCGGGCATGGCTGTGCATGACGGCTTGATAGAACTGATAGGCATGAACCTGACCATCCTCATCCACCAGCATGTCGCAGACCATGCATAGTCGATCCACCAAAGGATTGAGTGAGCACAAACCATTGGACAGTTTTTCTGGGAGCATGGGAATGACGCGGCGAGGAAAATAAACGCTGGTGGCGCGTTCATACGCGTCTATATCGATGGGGCTGCCTGTTTCGACGTAATAACTGACATCGGCAATCGCCACCAGCAGACGCCAACCTTTTTGCTTGCCCACCGTGGAGGGTTCGCAATACACCGCATCGTCAAAGTCGCGAGCGTCTTCGCCATCAATGGTGACCAAGGGGATGTCGCGCAGATCGACACGATCGGACAAGTCCTTGGATCTGACCTTGGCAGGCAACTCAGCAGCTTGTGCAAGGCATGCCGATGAGAACTGGTGCGGCACATTGTATTTACGTACCGCAATTTCAATTTCCATGCCGGGGTCATCCATCTCGCCCAGCACTTCTTTGACGCGGCCAACGGGTTGGCCAAACAAGCTGGGGGGCTCAGTCAATTCCACCACCACGACTTGTCCGACTTGCGCTTGGCCTGTGGCTCCCTTGGGAATTAAAACATCTTGCCCATAGCGGCGGTCTTCAGGCGCCACCAGCCACACGCCACTTTCTTGCAACAAACGTCCAATGATGGCTTGCTGCGGACGGTCAATGATTTCGACCACCCTGGCCTCAGGTCGTCCTTTGCGATCCAATCGTGTGACTCTGGCCACGATTCGGTCGCGGTGCATGACAGCGCGCATTTCATTGGCTGGCAAATAGACATCAGACTGGCCATCATCGCGTTGGATAAAGCCGTGTCCATCTCTGTGCCCCTCGACCGTTCCTTCGAAGGTTTCAAGCAGACCAGCACTGGGGGTAATTTTTTGTTTGATAGAATCCTCTGCTTTCCTGAATGCCCAGGTGGCGGAATTGGTAGACGCACTAGTTTCAGGTACTAGCGAGTAACTTCGTGGGGGTTCGAGTCCCTTCCTGGGCACCAATCTTAACGAACATCCAAGTCACGACAGTGACTTTTTTTATGCTTGCATTGAATGCATTCAAACAGGCAAGCCAACCAAGTCATGGCCACGTGCTTGAACAATGCGCACTTTGATGAAGTCGCCCACTCGGTAAGTTTTGCTGAGTTTTTCGGGTGGGAGCAGATGCACCAGCCCATCAATTTCGGGCGCATCCGCATAACTTCTGCCCCTTCCGCCTTGTTTACCCAAAGCCTTGGCTGAATCCACCAAGACTTGCATGGTTGAGCCAACACGGCGCTGAAGTTTTTGGATGGAAATTTTTTCTGCCACCTGCATGAAACGAGCTCGACGCTCCTCACGAACTGCCAGGGGCAACATGCCAGGCAAGGCATTGGCTGTTGCGCCCTCGACAGCGCTGTAGGCAAAACAACCAGCACGGTCTATTTGCGCATCTTCTAAAAATTGCAACATGTGCTCGAACTCGGCATCGGTTTCACCAGGAAAACCTGCAATGAATGTGCTGCGCACCACCAACTCAGGGCACTGCTCGCGCCAACGTAACAAACGCTCCAAATTTTGTTCGCCATTGGCGGGACGCTGCATGCGCTTGAGGACATCAGGGTGACTGTGTTGAAAAGGCACGTCCAAATAGGGCAAGACACGTCCACTGCCCATCAAAGGAATCAAATGGTCAACCGTGGGGTAGGGATAGACGTAATGCAAACGCACCCAAGCTGAGAAAGGCTCGGCCAGTTCCGCCAAAGCTTGCACCAATTCGAGGGTGCGGGTTTTCACAGGACGACCATCGTGAAACCCCATTTGGTAGCGCACATCAACCCCGTAAGCAGAGGTGTCTTGACTGATAACCAACAACTCTTTGACGCCACTTTCAAACAAGGCTTGGGCTTCGCGCAAGACGTCCCCAACAGGGCGCGAAACCAAATCGCCGCGCATAGAAGGAATGATGCAAAAGGTGCAGCGGTGGTTACAGCCTTCACTGATTTTCAGATAAGCATAGTGCCTGGGTGTGAGTTTGATGCCGGCAGCAGGAACCAAATCGGTAAACGGATCGTGGGGTTTAGGCAGATGCAAATGGACAGCGTCCATGACCTCCTGCGTTGCATGGGGCCCCGTCACAGCCAGTACGCTGGGGTGCATGGCCTTGACCACATTGGTGCCATCAGCTTGTGATTTGGCACCTAAACAACCCGTCACAATGACTTTGCCATTTTCTGCCAAAGCCTCACCAATGGTGCTTAGGCTTTCTTGCACAGCGTCATCAATAAAGCCACAGGTGTTGACAATCACCAAATCGGCACCAGCGAATGTTTTAGAAGTTTGGTAACCCTCGGCACTGAGTTGTGTGAGTATGAGTTCGGAATCTGTCAATGCCTTGGGGCAACCCAAGCTGACAAAACCAACGGTGGGCGCAGACATCAGCGCTTCAAGCCCATGGCTGCAAACATCTGTTCTTGCATTTGGGTCAGCATGTTTTTCGATTGCTCGGTGTAGTTACCCATCAGGCCTTTGAGCAAGGGTGACTGCGTTGTCATCACCTGAGCCCACAACTCTGGAGACAAGTGTTTGCTCTGATCGGCCATTTGCATTTGTAAATCAATGAAAGTTTGAACGTTTTTCTCTAAATAATTACCCATGAATCCTTGCATGGCATGGCCGTAAAAACGAATGATATTGGCCAAGGCCGTTTCTGAAAACATGGGAACGCCTGCAGACTCTTCTTCCAAAATAATTTGCAGCAAGACGCTTCGGGTCAGATCTTCAAGGGTTTTAGCTTCCACCACTTTGAACTGCTCGCCATCAACCACAAAGGCTTTGACCTCTTGCAAAGTGATGTAACTGGAAGTGCGCGTATCGTAAAGGCGGCGGTTAGGGTACTTTTTGATCAAACGTACCGCACCCGCACCCTGTTGGTCAGCATCGGGGGGGGGCGTTGAAGAGGAGGATTTGCGTGCCAAAAGAGAAGTCCTGTTGGTTGGTTTGCAAAATCGTCTTTGCAAAACGTCGAGCAGGTAACGGGCAAGACAAAGACTGGTAGGCGCGATTGGACTCGAACCAACGACCCCCACCATGTCAAGGTGGTGCTCTAACCAGCTGAGCTACGCGCCTTCGTTGTCGAACTTGACTATTCTAGCTTATCCCTGATGCCGTCTGGCGGTTCGCACACCCATGACCTCCTTCACCACTGTCAGCACCTTGCTCAATTTGGTTGCATCGCCCACTTCTACCGTGAAAGTCATCCATGCAATCTCTTTAATGGATTGGGTTTGAACGCCAACCACATTGATCTTGTCTTTGGCAAACACCTCAGAGATATCACGCAACAAGCCTTGACGGTCGTTGGCCACGATTTGGATATCGACTGGGTACACCGCATCACGACCCGCAGGAGCGCCCCAAGCGACGGGAATCACCCTGTCGACTGAGGACAGGGCCAACTGCATGAAGTTTTTACAACTGCTGCGATGAACGCTCACGCCTTTTCCGCGTGTGACAAAACCGCCCAACTCGTCGGGCGGTGCAGGTCTGCAGCACCTTGCCAACTGCGTCATCAAGGAGTCCACGCCCACCACCAACACCCCAGAAGGTGCGGCGGCGGTTTTGTTCTTTTGGGTTTTGCGTAAAAGGCGTTGGTCTTGGTCGAGCAAAGCCGCGGGTGGTCTGAGTAAGTTTTCAATGTTTTTTAATGAGAACTCATCCTTGCCCACCACCTCAAACAACTCTGCGGAGGATGGAAAACCGAGTTGCACTGCCAGTTCGTCCAGCTTCAAAGAGGTCTTACCTTCACGTTGCAAGAGTTTCTCGACCCCTTCACGTCCTCGCGCCATGGTTTGGTTGAGCGCCTGGGCATTGAACCAAGCCCTGACCTTGGCTCTGGCGCGGTGCGATCCTAAAAAACCCAACTCAAGGTTGAGCCAATCTCGAGACGGCCCGCCTTCTTTGGCGGTGATCACCTCGACGGTCTGGCCATTGCGCAACGGTGTAGACAAGGGAACCATCCAACCATCCACTTTGGCACCGCGGCAGCGGTGACCCAAATCGGTATGCAGGCTGTAGGCAAAGTCGACTGGCGTGGCGTGAACAGGTAACTCCACCACCGCGGCAAGCGGTGTGAGCACGTAAATCTTGTCGTCGTCAGCGGGGCCTGCTGCGGCCAGGTCAGCATGCGCAACTTGATTCAAGTCGCGCTCCCAAGCCAAGAGTTGGCGCAAGACCGCCATTTTTTTCGCTTGCGCATCTGACAGTTGGGCACCTGTAAAACCTTTGGTACCAGCCTCTTTATAAGCCCAATGTGCGGCAACGCCAAATTCAGCATGGACATGCATGGTCTGGGTGCGAATTTGAATTTCAACCACCCGTCCCGATGGATCGCTGACCACGGTGTGAAGCGATTGGTAGCCATTCGATTTGGGCTTGGCGATGTAATCGTCAAACTCATTGTCCAAGGGCGTCATCTGCGAATGCACCAAGGACAACACTCGGTAGCAATCGTCTACGCTGGCAACAATCACACGCAGGGCACGTAAATCTCGCACCTGTGAAAAATCAAGCGACTTGCCGCGCATTTTTTTGATGATGCTGTAGATGTGTTTAGGACGACCCTGCACTTGGGCAAGAATGCCCTGCGACTGCAGTTGATCCAACAACCATTGGCGCGACTGCTCTACCTGCGCTTCTCGCTCCACCCGCTTGTCTTCCAGCCAACTGGCGACTTGTTTATAGGCGTCAGGCTCCAGCAATCTGAAGGCCAAGTCTTCCATTTCCCATTTGATTTGCCATATGCCTAATCGGTTAGCCAAAGGTGCGAATACTTGCAATGACTCGCTGGCCACATCATCAAAGCCTGGCTTTTTGTGGGCATGCACATAACGTAAGGTTTGCAAGCGCGAGGCAAGTCGCAAAACCACCACCCGCAAATCTCTGGAGAAGGCCAACAACATGCGGCGTACAAACTCTATTTGCACTTGACCGCGCGGGTCATTAACCGCACGTGAACGCGCTTGACGTTGTAATTGCATCAAACGCATTGTTTCCATTGCCAACGCAGCATGGCTGTCGCCAAAAGCTTGGGCAATCAACGCTTGTGGCTTATTTAAATGTTCGCAAGCAAAGGCCAAGTAAGACGCCGCCTGCATATCGTCAGACCCGCCCAAGGACTTGACCAAGGCGGCCAAGGCATCGGCATGGGAGAGGCAGTTTTCACCATTGTCGAGTTGCTGCGAAGCTAAAAACGGTTCAGCAAAAGCCCTGGCGCGCTCAACAGCTTGCTGGCTTGGCTCAAAGCTTTGGCCCACGACCGACAACAACCCCTCTACGCCCAGGGGCGAATTGTCGATGAGGTCGGTACTTTTCATTGCAAAAAAATCAAGGGTCTGGGCAGAATAAGATCAGACATCGTAATGGATGGAGGAAAGCATGCAAGTGCGTTTGTTGGCTGGCAAGACAGCCTTGGTGACGGGTTCGACAAGTGGCATTGGCTTAGGTCTGGCCAAGGCTTTGGCCAAAGCTGGCGCCAACGTGGTGCTCAATGGCTTTGGCGAGCATGCGCAAGCGCTGACAGATGTGGCTGCTCTGGGCGTGGAAACCGCTTTTCATGGGGCGGATATGCGCAAGGTGGGCGACATTGAAGACATGATGTCATTTGCAGCCAAGCGGTTTGGACGTGTCGATGTGCTGGTCAACAACGCTGGCATCCAACATGTGTCAGCCTTGGAAGAGTTCCCCACCCCCAAATGGGATGACGTCATCGCTATCAACCTCAGCAGCGCCTTTCACACCACCCGTTTGGCACTTCCTGCCATGCGCCAAGCCAACTGGGGACGCATACTCAATATCGCCTCGGTGCATGGTTTGGTCGCCTCGGCACAAAAGTCTGCTTATGTGGCTGCCAAACATGGCCTCGTCGGACTGACCAAAGTCACGGCGCTTGAAACTGCCACCACCGGCGTGACCTGCAACGCGATTTGTCCAGGTTGGGTTCTTACCCCTTTGGTTCAACAACAGGTCGACGCCAAAGCAGCGGCATTGGGTGTCAGTGTGACCGAAGCCACGCGTTTGCTGTTGAGTGAAAAAGAACCTTCTATGCAATTCACCACGCCAGAGGAATTGGGTGAGTTGGCCTTGTTCCTGTGCTCAGCTGCAGGTAACAATGTACGCGGCGCAGCTTGGAACATGGACGGTGGATGGGCGGCACAGTAAACCAACCCAGACTGTGAATTTATCCATCATCCAAATGGATGAGGCGAGGTCGATTGATTTTCAGTTACATCGAATTTAAGTAGCACTCTATTGCCGACAAACCCCTGCTGATTTATCTTCACGGACATGAAGAAAAACCTGCACAACCCCGAATACGAAGCCTTTGCAACTCGCTTGCGTCAAGCCATGAAAGACGCGGGGCTTAAATCGTCAGCGACCCTCTTGGCGGACTCGTTCAATTTACGCTATTGGGGCGACGGCATCACCGCACATGCTGCGCGCAACTGGATGTTTGGCGTCTCCATGCCCAAGCCAGACAAACTCAAGACACTCAGCGATGTGCTCAATATCAGTCCGCAAGATTTGCTCTTTGGTCCGCAGCCCCAACTGCACGCCGTGAAAGAACCGCAACTCTCCGATGACATGGGGATGGGTGACACCGAGATGCTCAGGCAGTATTTGCAATTACTCCCCGAGCACAAGCGAATGGTCAGGCAGTGGGTGCGTATCTCACTGGTGTTCCAACAAAGCAACAGCCCTCGCCTCGATCGCCTGTCCTGAGCCCACAGGGCCCAGTTTCTCAGCGGTTTTGGCTTTGACATTCACTTGATTCACATCCAGTTGCAAGGCCGCGGCGATGCGCTCGCGCATGGGCGCTATGAAGGGTGCTAACTTGGGCGCTTGGGCAATCACCGTGCTGTCGATGTTGCCGATGCGCCAACCCGACGCTTGCAACATGACGCCTGCGGACTGCAACAAAAGCCAAGAATCCGCGCCACGCCAGCGCTCATCGCTGTCGGAAAAATGCGTCCCAATGTCACCCAAGGCGGCCGCGCCCAACAAGGCATCGGTAATGGCATGCAGCAGCACATCGGCGTCAGAGTGTCCCAACAGACCCAGATGAAAAGGAATAACCACGCCGCCCATGACCAAGGGCCGTCCGGGTACCAAGGCGTGGATATCCCATCCTTCACCGATTCGAAATTGCACACTCATGCCAACACTCCTGGTCGCTGCTTTCGGTCATTAAGAACCGCTTCGGCCAAAGCCCAATCCTGCGGGTAAGTCACCTTGAAATTGAAAGATGCCCCTTCAACCAACAATGGGGCCAAGCCTTGCGTTTCCATGGCACTGGCTTCATCGGTCACGCCTTCATGGTTGGCTGACAGCGCCTGTGTCAAAGCACCGAGGCGAAACATTTGCGGTGTTTGCGCCAGCCATTTGTCGCTGCGACTTAAGGTGGCGGCAACCCTGCCGTGCGCCGACGATTTCAAAGTGTCAGGCAAAGGCAGCGCCAACAAGCCACCCACGGGGTCTTGGGCGCAAGCTCTCAACAAAGCTTGAATCAATCGGGGGGTAATGAGGCAGCGTGCCGCGTCATGCACCAAAACCCAATCGCCAGGGTCCACGCCCATGTCATGCAAACTGCGCAATCCGCCCAATACGCTTTGGGCCCGGGTCGCACCGCCTTGCGGTACCCAACGGAAAGCGGGTTGGGGATGCTGCAAAAGCAACTCAGCCATCAACCTGTCTTGCGCAGACACCACCAACAAGGCGTGGCCCAGGCCAGGGACTTGGGCAAAGGCTTTGAGGGTATGCATCACCATGGGAATGCCTGCTAACAACGCGTACTGCTTGGGAAGGTCCACACCAGCTCGACTGCCCGTGCCAGCGCAAGGGATGACCACATGGAAGCGGGGATGCTCGGGGCTCATGGCAAGGTGGCTTTCATGGGCTCATTCTAGAATCTCCGCATCCCATGCAACTGCCCGCCCTCTCCAGCGTTCAACGCTATACCCTCCCCCGCCCCCCCGGTTCGGCCGATGCAGCTTTGCTGGCAACTTTGGTTGCACGTGAAAAAGCACAAGGACGCCGCGTCAGTTTGATTTGCGCCAATGCTTTTGATGCACAGCGCTTATTGGAGGAAATGCAGTTTTTCCAGCCCGACTTGGCCTGTGTGTTGTTCCCCGATTGGGAAACCCTGCCCTACGACGGTTTTTCGCCGCACCAAGATTTGATCAGCGAGCGTTTGGCCACGCTGTGGCGCATCTCTCAGGGATTGGCTGATGTGGTGCTCATGCCTGCCACCACTGCCTTGTACCGCTTGGCGCCCCTGTCTTTTTTGGCGGCTTACACCTTCCATTTCAAAGTCAAGCAACAACTTGACGACGCTCAACTCAAACAACAATTAACCATGGCTGGATACAGCCATGTGTCGCAAGTGGTCAGCCCAGGTGAATACACCGTGCGAGGTGGTTTGATCGATTTGTTTCCCATGGGCTCGCTGGTGCCCTATCGGGTCGATTTGTTTGACAACGAGATCGACTCGATCCGCACCTTTGACCCCGATACCCAGCGCAGCCTCTACCCAGTACCTGAGGTTCGCTTGCTGCCCGGTCGAGAGTTCCCCATGGACGAGGCATCACGGGCGTTGTTTCGCAGCCGTTGGCGCGAATTGCTCGACGGCGACCCCACTCGCAGCCGCATTTACAAAGACATGGGCAACGGTGTGGCCACGGCGGGTATTGAGTACTACCTGCCCCTGTTCTTTGAAGAAACAGCCACGGTGTTTGACTACTTGGGTGAAGCCTCGGTGGTGGTTTTGCATGGCGACCTTGAACCGGTATTGCAAAGTTTTTCACAAGATGCACAAGAGCGTTTTCGCTTGGCGCAAGGCGACCCAGAGCGGCCGGTCTTGTCTCCCTCGCATTTGTTTTTGAACACAGAGCAGTTTTTCACACGGGTCAACCAGCATCCTCAACTGGCGCTTCGCGCGACAGACACCTCCCTTGCTGTGGATGGGGTGCTGGCTTTGCCCGATCTCACCGTTGAGCGTGGTTCGGACAACCCCTTGACCCGTTTAAAAGCCCGCCAAACCGACAGTGCGCAACGTATATTGGTATTGGCTGAAAGTGATGGGCGGCGAGAGAGCTTGCTGGACTTCTTACGTGCCAGCGGCCTGAGCGCACCCAGTTTTGACTCGCTCGCTGATTTCATCCAAAGCGTCGAACCGTTTGGCATTGCCACCAGCGGTTTGCACACCGGCTTTGCTTGGACCGAACGAGGCATCGATTTGGTGACCGAGACCGAGTTGTTCTCTGCCAGTCCCAGTGTGCGTCGTCGTCGCAAGCAAGAGGCGGTGAGCGATGTCGAGTCGCTGATCAAAGATTTGTCCGAATTGCAAGTGGGCGACCCTGTGGTGCACAGCGCCCACGGTATTGGTCGCTACCGTGGCTTGGTCAATATGGACATGGGACAAGGGCTAGATGATCAAGGTCAAGCCCTGCTGCAAGAGTTTTTGCATTTGGAATACGCCGAGGAAGCCACTTTGTATGTGCCGGTGAGCCAGTTGCATTTGATCAGCCGCTACAGCGGAGTCAGTCCTGACGAAGCCCCGTTACACCGCTTGGGTTCAGGCCAATGGGACAAAGCCAAGCGCCGCGCCGCTGAACAAATTCGTGACGCAGCCGCGGAGTTGCTCAACATCTATGCACGCCGGGCGGCTCGCCAAGGACATCCCTTTCGCTACACACCGCAAGACTACGAGGTGTTCGCCAACGACTTCGGCTTTGAAGAAACCGCCGACCAGCGTGGTGCCATCCATGCCGTCATACAAGACATGATCAGCCCGCGCCCCATGGACCGTCTGATTTGCGGTGACGTCGGGTTTGGCAAAACCGAAGTGGCTTTGCGTGCAGCATTCATTGCGGTGATGGGCGGCAAGCAGGTGGCGATTTTGGCGCCCACCACCTTGTTGGCCGAACAGCATTTCCAAACCCTGACCGACCGCTTTGCCAAATGGCCAGTAAAAATCGCAGAGATGAGCCGCTTTCGCTCACCCAAAGAAGTCAAAGCGGCCATGTTGGGCTTGGAAGATGGCTCCATCGATATTGTGGTGGGCACCCACAAACTCATCAGTGACACCGTCAAGTTCAAAGACCTGGGGTTGTTGGTCATCGACGAAGAACACCGGTTTGGGGTCAGGCACAAGGAAGCCATCAAAGCCATGCGAGCTGAGGTGGATATCCTGACCCTCACGGCCACACCCATCCCTCGCACCTTGGGCATGGCCTTGGAAGGGTTGCGCGATTTGAGTGTGATTGCGACCGCGCCGCAACGCCGCTTGGCCATCAAAACCTTTGTACGCAGTGAAGACAACGGCGTCATCCGTGAAGCGGTGTTGAGGGAACTTAAACGCGGTGGGCAGTGCTATTTTTTGCACAACGAAGTAGAGACCATCCAAAACCGCAAAGAGCGTTTGCAAGAATTGATTCCCGAAGCACGTATCGCAGTGGCCCACGGGCAAATGCCCGAACGTGAGTTGGAAAAAGTCATGCGTGACTTTGTGGCGCAGCGCTTTAATATTTTGTTGTGCTCGACCATCATTGAAACCGGCATCGATGTGCCCACCGCCAATACCATTTTGATGAGTCGCGCCGACAAATTTGGCCTCGCACAGTTACACCAATTGCGCGGCCGAGTCGGTCGCAGCCATCACCAAGCCTATGCCTATTTGCTGGTACCTGATTTGCAAGGCTTGAGTAAAAAGGCCACCCAAAGGCTGGATGCGATACAGCAAATGGAGGAACTCGGCTCTGGTTTTTATTTGGCGATGCACGACTTGGAAATTCGAGGTGCAGGGGAAGTGCTGGGTGAAAACCAAAGCGGCAATATGCTGGAAGTGGGGTTTCAGCTTTACAACGAAATGCTGTCGGAGGCGGTAAGAGCCCTTAAAAACGGCGAAGAACCTGATTTACTGAGTCCTTTGCAAGCCACCACCGAAATCAATTTGCACGCACCTGCGCTCTTGCCCGACGACTACTGCGGCGATGTGCATCTGCGACTGTCCTTCTACAAAAAACTCGCTACGGCCAAAAACCAAGACCAAGTGGACGCACTGCTAGAAGAACTGGTTGACCGCTTTGGCAAGCTGCCTGCACAAGCGCAAACGCTCATTGATACCCACAGACTGCGGGTTTTGGCCAAACCTTATGGCGTGGCCAAGGTAGATGCTGCCCCTGGGGTCATCCTCATCAGCTTCAAACCCCATGCACCTATCGACGGCATGCGCATCATCCAATTGGTGCAAAAAAACAAACACATCAAATTGGCTGGTAACGACAAACTGCGTATTGAGAGGGCCTT
>Ga0114962_10001034_pt1 | contig 24238 bp, 31 predicted proteins | sample C_130820_MF_Meta_FD_87017 | JGI IMG/M metagenome (GOLD analysis project Ga0114962, IMG submission 87017) | Freshwater microbial communities from Lake Croche, Canada to study carbon cycling - C_130820_MF_MetaG | ecosystem: Environmental > Aquatic > Freshwater > Lake | place: Lake Croche, Canada... | reverse complement strand
GCTGCAGTTCAGGATACTGCTAGATCCGCTGATGTACCTGCCCCAACTGCAGAAAATGGCCTACCTGCTGATCTAAAGCCCGAAGATGCTAAATTGCTTGGTGGTAGAAGGAGTCGCCGTAAGTCGCGTAAGACTAGACGCAGATAAAACGGAAATAATGTTTGAGAGGTAGATTCATTAAAAGATGGACGCTTTCTTGAAGAGCAAGTACAACATAATACAAAATATTAATTTAACTGGATTCGCAGGTTTCCAGGCACCAAGTTATAAGTCTAAACCATGCTTCTTTCAGTCCAACGAAACAGAGGACAGTAAGAAACATTTGACATTGACAAAGAGTGGTTTGTGGTTTGACTACACAGACAGAAAGGAGTTCAACACAATTACAGAATGGGAGCCAGATATGAATAACATAAGCTTTGGCTACAACCGCTTTGACGGGAGGAACTCATCAATCAAACTAGAAACATTACTTAACTTCCTTGGCTACGGTCAAGAAGATGACCTAGATGACCTAATAGAGAGGGCAGCAAACCTTACTCTCCTGCTTAACCAGGAGGTACAAGTTGTAATGATTGCCGATAAAAATACTATGGTATACAACCAGGTTTTCTACAAGTAAAACGAATTGTTTTTCTTAAATATTATTGATTAAAAGAGATGGCAGATGAAAAATTTTATTCACTGTCGAGCTCAAGTAACATTAAAAGATTACGTAAAGCACATGCTTTACTGCAGGATGTTTCTACGGAGTTAATAAAAAAACGAGCTGAACTTTTCTTATTCAAAGCGATGCAGGAGGAGGTTGTCATAAAAAGAGATAAACTAACTCAATTTGCCTATCAAATAATAGGTGAACTACAACGTAGACAAGAGGATGTCGCAGAGTTAGAAATAAAATTTAACGCTGTCTACAGGTCATATAATCCGTAAAACGAAATTTAATTTTTTAAATGTTTACTGTAAAAATGTTTAATACTATTGATGAAGCAAGGGAGTTCTTAGATGATACTGACTATGATTGTTATACACCATACGATCTGAAGCAACTAGTGATTCAAGCATTACTAGTTTTGAAAGCTGAACCAGACTACATGGCATACTGCAGTAAGTTTAAGGTAAACCCACTAATATAAACAATAGTTTTTTATCACCACTTAATAATGAATGAACTATTCCCAGAGAAAAAAGGTGTTAATTACGATGACCTTATTTTAACCCCAGAAGGGGAGTACAGTATAACAAAACGTGAAGATAGTGTAAGAATTATGGATATTATGAAGTCAATTTTAGGAACTACAGAAGATAAGCACATAACTGATCTCACTGGAAATGTTGGTGGTGATACAATCATGTTTGCCTTAAATTTTGATCATGTTGATTCGATTGAGATGGCAAAAGATAATTATGATGCACTAAGCCACAATATTAATGTTTATGGATTAAAAAATGTTACCCTGCATCATGGAGATTCTACAAAAGTTTTTAGGTGGGAAACAGATGTCCTATACATTGACCCACCATGGGGAGGACCCGATTACAAAAAGAAGAAGAACTTAGATTTGTATTTGGGTAAAGAGAGATTGGATAAATTTTTGGATACAATATTGTATCAGGAGTGGAGGCCTAAGTATGTATTTCTAAAGTTACCAAGGAATTATAATTTTAGTAGGTTGCCTGATAATAAGAAGTTTAGAATCCGTGGGTATTATTTAGTATATATTAAAAATGGATTTTTATAGATTGATTTAAGTAAAACAAAACTATGCAGTGTGTTGGTATTAAGACCAATGGAATAAGATGTACAGCAATTTGTTTGGGAGACCATACACGTTGTGGTATACATCAGAGAACCATTACCCTTTATGGGCCAAACGCAACTAGAAGGAGAGAGCTACGTTATGTATTTCAGAAAAATATAATGGAAATTCAGGAAACTTATTTTAACAATCAAGATATGCCACGTGCACAGCTTAATCAAATGAAGCGTATTGAAAAACTTAGATATGATACTGAGCTAAATAACTTAGAAAATCTCATCCTAATAGAGACTGAGCAAAATGGAGGCATTGATGCCGACCTAGAAGCTAACACTCGCCGCGAAGCAAGAATGCAGATAGCGCGTCAGCGCATTGCTGCAGCCAGACAGCGGTGGTTAGAGGCCAGACAAAGGTTTGCGGTAGGGATACCGCCACAGGTAAGACAGCCAGGCGAATTGCTTGCTGTATTAGCTAATGACCGTCAAAATGTCCACACTACTGTAGTAGTCAACAAGGTAAAGGAGACCGTTGAAAAAATACTCCTTATTCCTGTCCCTGTAGAATACAGGACAGAAACTTACAAAACTTTATACGAAATTATACCAGAGTGCAAGCTAGACCCACTGACTATTATACAAACTACAAGGATGTATTATGAGGGTGGAAGTATCTACGATCTGGGGGAGGGTATATACCCAAAAGTACTAAATGCTGTATGGCAATACATCAAGAACTCAGAACATAAGGATGACCTACAAGTGATTCTTCGTTCAGAACTACAAGACAACGTTGGAATGTGTGCACAGGGTAACCTAAGCCGCTTATGCAATGTTTTAGCCGGGTACCTGGACGGGATGACCACAGAGTCAACTATAGAAGAGCTAGGCCGCCGTTTGGCAGAACTAGATGGTGAGGAAGTAGACCGCTTGAATGCGGGAACTGCCATACTCAGAGAACTAAAAATACCGGAGATAGAATGGGAAAACTGGCTAGAACCACTCAGGGATTAAATCGTATATTTTTGACATATATTGATTGATTCCCAATCCTCCTTCATAAATTGTGGGCTTAGTTCATTAAAGAAATCACGATGTGCTACAATCAAAATATTACCTGAATCAATAGTTATCCTATTCATTATTCTAAATAGTTTTTCCCTTGCATTAGGAAGCTGCAAATCGGCAGAAGCTATTACTTTACTGGGTATGTAATCCATAAAGCATTCTGTTATAGCAGCACAATCATCTGTATTTGCGTGATAAATAAAATCAAATTCATCTACTAATTCTACTAATTGTCCTATCTTCTCGTTTGTCCCTTCGGGTGATACAAATACAATTGGCATTTGTTATTACTACGTGACTTACATGTAAAACGAAAATTAGTCTAAGTACTCATATATGAGAAATGGAGGTAGAATGTGGGTGGTGCTTCCGACTTATAACAGACGAAAGAGACCAATATGAAATTGAGCCCTTAAACTTCTTTCTATGCGAGGAATGCATGACAGTCTACATAAATGGCCCATACGAAAAAGATGATGTAGATGAAATGGAGGAAGAATTAAAAAGTTTTAGTCTAAAATAGTCTAAGTTTTTTGCATAGATATTTATACTTCCTAAGGTTTGAGGCAAGGAGTTGTCTGTTTCTAGCAACTTGAATACCCTGATAAATAAGGCATTCAAGTCGTATCATTTCATACCAAACCCGGTTTCTACTTTCATCTAACCTTAGGCGATCTTCAAACTTCATTTTTGTTTAATATTGTAATAACTATAAATTTCGTTTTACGGTTTGTATGAAAAGAAGTATTTTTTGAATAGGGTTGATTTTTTATTTTTTGCTAATTTTTCATAGAGATCTGACTTTTCTTTTTTCATATCGATCAGATCCTTCTGCTTTCCGATGCAGGAAATTGGTGTTAGTTCGGCGAATCTACGAATAGAAGAATCATTTGCCATTTGAATTAGGCGCTGGGCTGTACAAATAACCCTTTGTCTGGTAGTATGTTCTATAAATTCCTTATCTGCATATAGCATAGCAAAAAAGAAGTTTAGTAAGGTAGGAATGGAAGCAATATGAAGTCCTGTCTTAAGTTCATGGTAGCTGTGGCATGCCATAGTTTCGTAAACTCTTACTAGTAGTTTATCACCTTCAACAATATCAGTATGTGCTGGTAATAATTCACTATATTCTTCGTATGATCTAGCTTTTGCATGACCTTTACCAAAAACCTTCAAGAATTTGTTAACAATTTGATCGACTCTTTCTGGTTCTACTAATACATCGAGTGGTAAACTCCACTCTTGTTTCTTTTGTTGTAGCATTGTTCCGTTGAATCCTAGGAGTACAACCTTGTTATCAATTAGTAAATCCTCAACCTCTTCCTTATCTAGTTTTTCGTTTATTGCGATATGGGATGATGGGCACACGACTGGGTATTCTTCATTTAGTAGCTGCAATCTTTTAAAAACCTTCTTCCATCTTTCGACAAATCCCATAGGCCTTGACAGCTCTAGGTAAATATTCATACGCAGGAAGTCGGGATTTGAGTAGTGGATTTTATCCTTGATAATTGATTCTTTCCAAAGTTTATTAAAGACATCCTTATCCATGGATGTGATGTCTGCGACACCGTTATAGTCTGCAAATACTTTGAATGTCCCTATGTGTACACCTGGTTTAGCTTCAACATTAGGTATCCCTGCTTTATGAAGCTGATTTGCTAGCAAAGTACAGTGCTTGTGGGGATCCTCTGAGAAAAAGTCATAGTCTGGAATATCTACCTCTGCATCATAAAACTGTTTGGATTTCGGAAGAATATTATTTATTGCCGTCCCGCCATAACAAATCACACGCTGATTCTGTAGGAACTCGTGAACAATTTTCATAGCTTTCTTGATCATAGGATTTGAAGCTGCATTCTTGTCAATAATAGTCTGTGCTTTTTCGGCTAATTTTTCTATTTGCTCCATTACTTAATGCAAAGTAAAATATAAGGAATCTTTTGTCAGAGTCGTAATAAGGAACATGCCGAAGCGTCCAGCCCGTGAAAATCCGAATGAGCGCAAAAGTAGCGCTGATCTTACGGATGAACCAAAGAAGAAAAGAAACCGCAAAAAGTCGGAGGAATATGTTATGATGATAAATCCGGATGATGAGCCGGATGAGCAGTACCAGGAGTTTATTGAGGAGCTACTAGAGAGTTTGGAGGAGAAGCCTAAAAAGCCTATTCAGCCTGCTATGCATTTATCTCCGAAAGAAATGAAGTATTTTAAGGCACTGACAAATGAAATGAAAATAGAGTTTAATAGTCGCATGGAGTCATTGAAGAAGGCGAATATTGATTCTGATATTCCATTGAAGTTTCGTGTATTGACGTTGAATGTTCCGGACTACGTGAAAACAAATGTCCTAAAGAAGGTTTCTGCTATTGAGGATGATAATGGTGAAACATATAAGCTAAGAAACTGGGTTGATGCATTTTTAAGGATACCGTTTGATAAAACTATTCCTTTGCCTGTGAAGCTTGAGGATGGTAAAGAGAAATGTTCGGAGTTTATGAGGGAATCTAGGACAACTATGGATAAGGCTGTATTTGGGATGGTAAATGCCAAAACTCAAATTATGCAGGTTTTATCACAGTGGATTGCAAATCCTGGTTCGGTCGGTAATGTAATTGCTTTGCAGGGTCCAGCTGGTGTTGGTAAGACATCTATAGCAAGAAATGGTATTGCCAAGGCTCTTCATAGGCCCTTTGAGTTTTTTTCGTTAGGTGGAGCATCTGATATTTCCACGTATACGGGTCATTCGTATACATATGAGGGATCTATGTGGGGTCGTATAGCAGAGGCACTAATGCACTCTAAATGCATGAATCCGGTTATGTATTTTGATGAGCTTGATAAGATTTCAACTACTGCGCAAGGTGAGGAAATAGTAAGTATGTTAATACACTTGACAGATAGGTCGCAGAATACACAGTTCCATGATAGGTATTTTTCTGGAATAGATTTTGATGTATCGCAATGTCTATTTGTATTTTCGTTTAATGATACTTCTTTGGTAAATCCGATCTTGCGTGATAGGATGCAAATAATTCATTGTTCTGGTTATACACCCAAGGAGAAACAATCTATCTTGCGTGAATATGTGTGGCCAGATTTATTGGATAGGCTGCGGTTCTTAGATGATGATATCGAGTTGACTGATGATGCATGTAAGTTTTTAGTATCAGAATACTCTGCCAAGGAGGAAGGTGTAAGGACACTCATAAGGACAGCTGAGATTATAGTGACTCGTCTAAATATGTTAAGGATAGCTGATGAGGATACAATGAAGGATTATGCATTCTTTATAAAGGTTGATTTTCCTTTGAAGCTAAGTGAGCAAATAATAAGAAAACTGTTATGCGATGCGCAAGCAAAGGATCCAGAGCCATGGAGATCGATGTATAATTAAGTAGAAAATGCATTCTTGGCAAGTGGACCAGCTGAGCAGGTTGTGCAGTTCATAACTGCAAAATCATATTGTGTCTTATTTTCCAATGACTGCCTAATGCTAAAATCAGTCTGTCTGATAGTTCTTGAAGCAAAAAGAGCCCTTTGCTTCTTGTAGTTTATTACATCCTTCACATCCCTAAATGTACTCAGCACATTAAACGCTGGGGTTACACCGGCAAGTGGTACAGGATAATAATACTGCTTTGTTGTCTGGATAAAACTTGATGAACTCATTTATTAGTTATCGTGATAAATTATTTGGATTATTACTAGGAACAACAGCATTTCCTTCATATGCTGTTGTTACTAACGAGCCAGCATCATTTATTATACTACATGAAGTAAGTGTATTTGCACGGTTATTTAGATATGCTAAGCGATAGCCATTACTATAAACTTTACCTAAATCTAATGTACCTCCATTTCCTGCAATAGCTCCTGTTGTTACTCGATCAATTGTATTTGATAAAAACTGGTTCCGTCTTAATGATAGCAACTCACTTAAACTTGGAGCTAACGCAGCATTTGTATTTGCACCATTTGCAACATTTGGAATACAGTTACTTTTTATAGACATTTAATAAATGATGAGAATATATCTATATGTATTGTATTTTGTACTTTTTTTAGCTGTTGGTTCTTTCTCTTATACCCTCTTTATGAGGGAGCATCTTACTCCTGCAGAGGCATTGGGTAAGGTAGGTGAATTTGATGATAGATTGAAGAAGTTAGAGAAGGATTTTGCCGATCAAAAAGAGAAAACAAATGCCGCAGCAGCTCAAACTACAACATCATTGTCTGCCTTGCATAATGATGTTAAGACCTAAACCAACTTACTGCTTGATATGGTGGAAATACCTGGGGGTCCTTTTCAGAACCAGTCGATGGGAGTTGATCTGCTAGTCCAGAAATCTCATCTTGCCCCAATACCCTATCAAATGTCTTTAGATCAGCAATAACCCCAGAGAATCCTTCATTCGGTGATGTAACTATACTTGCACTGTTAGTATTGGGCAAATGTAGTAGATGCTTAACTGAATGTTCAAGACCATCGATATATACCGCTACTTCATGATCATTAATTGTTATTGCAACATGTATCCACTTTTTTGCTGGAATGCTTTGTATTGGTATTATCTCTCTCATGCCATATGTGTCAACCTTAACTAGTAATGCATTTGTATTTGGATCGACAACCAAGGCAGGACATGCCATTTCTAGATCAGGTGTCCCTTTAACAAAAATTACCTTTTCGACACCAGGTTTATAAGCAAAGTCATCAATTCTTATCCAAACTGTATAAGTCATGTCTAGAGTTGTCTGTGCCTTTCCAGTAGATTCTATTTTTCCATCCATGTAGTCAAGTATTGACTTCATGCCGTTTCCACCGCCTAAGAAGTACCAAGCAAGTAAAAAGAATATTACAACAATGGCTATTGTTAGAACAATCATCTTATAATATAAACACATATTTAGATATCACTTTCCCTAATACATCAAAGAATCCGAATGTTGCGGTTGGTGCCTCATCTCCTGGGATAGTACATGGGGCTCCAGTTGAGTAATAACTTGATGCATCGGCTGGTTGGATACTCTTAGGATAATGATTGAATGTACACATCCACCCCGAAAACCCACCACCATCATTTACAGTAATATCCCCTATCGCAGGTTTAGGCAATCCAGTTAGGAAACAAGATTTAACCATCTTACCATTGAAATACACATCCAGATTTCTTGTAGAAACTGAGATGCCAACTGCAACCCATTGCTGGACTGGTAAATTAGGAATTTCACAAATAAATACATCCTCAGTTGATCCTGAGTGACCGGCTGGTGCAGGCTCTGTCTTTGATGAATTGCTTGAGGGGTAAACAGAAATAACTACCTTTAATACATTATCAGTAGGATGGATACTAACCATTGGATTTGAAATTGCTTTATTTGAAGGATCATGTCTTACAAATACGTGTTTATCCTCACCATATCTGTATCCAAAGTCAGTTATGTGCATCCAGAATTGATAAGAATATTCTGAGGCAGGTTGCTGAGCATCGGCTCCACGAATTATTTGAGGAATGGTTGCATCTTTTATTTTAGTAATTTGGGTTACTGAGGCTTCAGTAGAAGCATTACCTTCCCCTGAAGCTACTACAGTTTCGCCTAGTAGTAGTTGTGAGCCGTAGTTTACATTCTTTACTTGTGTTCCATTATCTCCTCCGTATTGGAATGTAACCTTTAAGGTATCTCCACGAACCATACCTATGCTTTCATCTGCCATAACGTTAAGTTTTTGGTTAGATATAAGGTTTACAAGTTGAGTTGAAATATCCTTACTTGTTGAAGATATGACAGCAGACATAATGTTTAGGTCTCTTACAGGAGCAGCTGTATTAATTGTGTTTGTAACGGAGGGAAGTACATAATAATAAAGTGCTAATCCTGCAAAAACTGCGCAAAGGATTCCAAGAGTCCAAAGGGCATATTTTTGTATGTTGTATTTCGATGTAAGTTGAGTTAGTTGGTCTCCCGTTTCCTGAAGAACCTGAGATGCTTGACTTGCAGCTTGATTAGCTTGCTCTTGAAATTCAGCGACAGTAGGTAATGTAACTACAGCCTTGGACGTATCAAACTGTGGAGCTTCAATTACTGGAGCTGGTGCTTTGGATTGTGAGCCTCCCATTTGTATCATTGTTGTGAAGTAAAATTTGACAAATATAAACATAGGAGTATATAGAATAGTAAGATGCACTGTAATAACTGTGGTAAAAGAGGACATATATTTAAATCATGTAGAAACCCAATAACGTCATGCGGAATAATCTTAATTAACAGCAATAAATTACCAATTTATCAGGAACTAAAGATACTAATGGTGAGGAGAAAAGATAGTATGGCTTATACTGAATTTCTTAGAGGAAAATATGACCCAGATGATGACGAATATATTAAAAAATTATTATCAAACATGACAACAGATGAGCAGACTAATTTAATTTCAACAAGTTTTGAGAAACTGTGGAAAATTCATTGGGGTGATGAGGATGATTCATATTCGAAGGAGTTTGGTAATTCTTTGGTAAAGTTTAATAAACTAAATATCAAGGATTTAGTTTTTGGAGTTGGTGGATATTCTGAGTCTGAGTGGGGATTTCCAAAGGGAAGACGTACACATAAAGAAAATGATATAGAGTGTGCAAGTCGGGAATTTTGGGAGGAGACAAATATACCAAGGGATTATTATACAATTTGTTCAAATCTTATTTTGACTGAAACATTTTTGGGTACAAACAATATTTCATATACGCATAGGTATTTTGTTGGTTTGCTTGAGAAGGATATTGACATTACGAAGGACATGTCTGAATCTCAGAAGAAGGAGATTTCTGCTATAGAGTGGAAGAGTATTAATGAATGTCGTAGTGTAACTAGACCTCACTACATCGAGAGAAATAAGTTGCTTGAGAACCTTGAAAATATTGTGAATACTTTTAATACACAATACAATCTGTTTTCTTAAGTAAAGATGCCTTACTTGGTGCAATGGTTAATTCTTATTTTCTGCGGTGTACTTATTTCATTTAGCATGACATACGTTACATGTCAAAAGTTTGATATTGGCGCTGCTTCATTGACTGGATTTATTTGGTCAATCCCAATCTTTGTTGTATTAGTTATTTTTACTACAGAGATATATGGGATCAAATTTATAGTCAAGGACTATTTCTCGAGTGCATTTAGTATGTTTGGCGAGCACTATGAATTCATAGGTTTAGTATATGCGTTACTGCTTGTGAATGCTGTTGGTATTTGCTATATGTTTTACGCTAATTCTACAAATGGTGTATGTAATAAGTCTAAGGATGAGTTAGCACAGTTTAAGCTCGATCTTGAGAAGAAGCTAAAAGAAAAACAGGCTAAGAAATAATGGAGGAAATTTCCTATAGAAATACAAAACTTCAGGTTAAGACTATACCTAAGGGTACAGTCCTATTCCGCCAGGTATCCAGAAAGAACCAAGATGAAATACGGGGTGTTCCTGTTGGGGAGGAGCGCTGCATATCTAACAATCATAACATATTCTTTTATCCTAATCCATTTGTAGCAAAAATTGCTTTGAATACTTGGTCAAAGGATGCTAAGCATATGAGTATATATGTGTTGACACATGATGTTAAAGTTTTATGGCTATTGAAACCATCAAAATATTCACGGTTAACTAAAAATACTAAAAGGACATTTATTAAGCGTTGTCATACTGTTAAGGGATGTTTGCCATACAAGTCAGTTGGAATGCACGCCAAATATAATCCATGCATGAGTGATACAATGATTAAGAAACACCCAGAAGTAACTGGAATGATAGGTCTTGCTGTTGGGGATGCTCAAAGAGTTAATGAAGGGATGAAAAAGCAGCCAAGTAAAATTACTAAATATTTCCACTTGGCTGAAGATACAACTATTTCATCTGTTCCTGAACTAATCCTTTATCCATTGACAAAAAGGAGGCCAACTGATTTATATGTTAAAAAAGATGATGAGCTTGATAATGCATATGAGTATTTAAAAACTTATTCAGTTAATGACGTGTCTGGATTGACAAAGTTTATGGATGGATTGGAATATGACCCTAATACGTTCTTTTACAAGATGAACGCAAAAATATAGATCTGTCACTGTACAGCTTGTATATTTAAGGGATATTTCTAGGGTAATATCCAAACTACCACATACGGACAAAGGATTTTATGTCGCAGAATGTTAGACACACATTCAAACACCTACTTAAGTTTTGCTAGGATTTTTGGCAAACTTCTTCTACTAATTTCTTTTGCGCATGTAGCAAGTATGCGCTGTCTGGCCTTTACAGAAGGCCATTAGCCTTCCTGAGAAGGTACTGTACATAGAACTCATTGTAGAATTCTAAATATTGTGCAGCCATCTTGAGCTCGTAGGCCTGAGAGGATGCTGGGTCGTAGCCCCCGTGTTTACCGTAGGCTATGCTGCGCTCCATCTGGAACGCCTTGAGTTCCTCCGGGAAAGCCCGAAAGATCTTCTTTTCCACGCTGAGCCTCCATCTGAGGCCCCCGTAGTGTTCATCTACCATCTCTTGCTTCGCCTTGTAGAACTCACGAAGGATCCTACGCAGAAGTGCGCGGTTTTCCTTTTGGGCGGGTTCTTCCCACATATAGAAGTCTACTACAGCTTCAATCCCCTCCTTTGTAAAGAGTGACCAGTCGAAGGTCAGTCTAAGGAGGTCAGATGGCTGTGGAAACTCTTGTGCGTTGGGTGAAAGAGACATGTTGTTTTTGTGTAGCTCTCTGCTTTCATGTAATTTTAAAATCCGTTTTATGACAGTTTATGAACAACCAAACGAGATGCAACCGCAATCATGAATGTCCACCACCACAGCGGAAATACAGTGTATCCCTTTTTGTTAACACCAAATGGTCGAATTGTCTTCCTTGGGCCAAAGGTCATTGAAGGTTTCAAATATATAAAGATTGAAAAAAGAAAAAGGAACAAAGATATTGTCCACAGCAAATGATTTTTGCGAATTATCCTCTCCATTATCAATTCCCTCCTAAAATTAAGTAAAGGATGTCTTCGTACATTTTACCAAGCAGAAAGGCATTTGCTGACTTTATTACACGAATATATAAGAAACGTTTTCAGGATACTGATACAGAGGACAAGGAAGTCGACCTCTGCGTAGATAGGACTGGTCCTGGTCGCGAGCTTCTACCCTATCAAAAATTAGTTAGAGATTACCTAATAGCAGAGACACCATACCGTGGTCTCTTGATATATCATGGTCTAGGATCTGGTAAAACATGTTCTGCAATCTCAGTTGCTGAATCACTACTTTCAACTAGAAGGATATTTGTTATGTTGCCTGCAAGTTTGGAGGAAAACTTTAAGGGCGAACTAAGAAAATGTGGGGATCCATTTTATCAGGAAGAAAACCACTGGGAAGTTAGAAGAATCAATCAAGCAAAGGATATTGAACATGCTAGGGGTCTTGGTATATCTCAATCGTTCCTTGATAAATATATGGAATACTACGTAACTATCTCTAATAAACCAGCAAATTTTAAGGATCTTGCTTTAGATATTCGCAAAAAGATATCTGATCAAATAAGTGATCTTATAGATCAGCGGTTCACATTCATACGGTATAATGGAATCAATAAAACAAATATTGATACAATTTTTCCACCAGACCAGCCACATATGCTAGATGATTCAGTAATCATAATAGATGAGGTACACAACTTTATTAGATCTGTTCTGAATCAATCCGAACTCAAGATGAGAATATATGATATGATCTACAAAGCAAGAAATTCAAAACTAGTCCTGCTTTCCGGAACACCAATCATTAATAAACCAAATGAAATCGCATACATGATGAATTTGTTGAGGGGTCAAATAGAGAGGATCCAAATTCCTACAAAGCAAATAGTATCTTGGGATGAAGGATTAATGACCTCCTTTTTTAGATCTGTCCCAGAAGTTGATACAATTGAATATAATTCCATAAAGAAGATTATTATGCTTACAAGAAATCCTCCACATTTCGAATCAGTATACAACGAAAAGAATGAACGTATTGCTGTTAAATACAACAAGGATTTGGAGTACGAGCCAGATATAAAGAAATGGGTGAATACTTGGAAGAAAAGATTTTCTGAAAGGGTGTCCGGAACAGAACTAGCAGATGAATATGAGGTTGAGGAGCTAGAATGTTTGCCTACAAAGTTTGAGGAGTTTGCAAATACCTACATTGATGGACTCAAAATTAAAAATGCATTTATGTTCCAAAAAAGAATTCAAGGCTTAGTTTCATATTTCAAAGGAGCAGATGAGAGATTACTTCCAAAGAGAGTTGAGCAGCAGGAGCTAATTAAGGTTCAAATGTCTGAGGAGCAGTTCCTGCGTTACCTAGAAACACGTTGGGATGAAATAAAGGCTGACTCAAGCAGGGGTAGAAAGGGTTTGAACGATGACTTGTCTACATATAGGACAAAATCAAGATTGATTTGTAACTATGCTATTCCACCAGAATTTATAGGGGACGAGAAAAATAAAGATGAAATTTTGGAAAAGATAAAGGCGGATCCAAAGCGGTTCTTATCTAATGAGGCATTGAAAGCCTTTTCTCCTAAGTTCCTTGAGATTATGAGAAGGATTAAATTGAACATGGGAGATGCTCCCTATAGGAACCAATTTGTGTATTCTAATTTCAAGAGCTTGGAGGGTGCAGGAATATTGGCACTAATCTTAGAACAAAATGGTTTCCAGGAATACAAGTTGAAGAAGACTGAGGCAGGATATATTGAGGATCCAAGTATGAAACCAGATATTCCTGCATTTACGTATTTTAATGCAGACATTGATGTTGACGAGAGAAACTACACACGTCAAATATTCAATGAGGATTATGAGGATGGTTTCCCGTCTTCTTTGAAAGATAGTATTAAGACGCGCATTTGTGTGATGTTTGGTTCAGGAGCGGCTAAGGAGGGTATTACACTGAAGAAGGTAAGAAATGTACATGTTGTTGAGGCACAGTGGAACCCTGCAGATCTTGACCAGGCGATTGGTCGTGCTAATAGGATTTGTTCTCATGCTAAGTTACCAATGTCAGAGCGTACATTTGCAGTGAATATTTACATAACTGTTTTTCCAGCAGAGAAGTCTACTACATCTGAAGGTCCAAATATTGTTCTGATTAGGAGGAATGACATGGCCTTAAAGAGATATGATGTTGATGCACCAGTTGATGTGTTCATGTCGACTGATGAATATATGTATGAAGTCGCATATGAAAAGGAAAGATTGAATAAAAATATTAACCTCTTGCTTAAACAGGCTGCAGTAGATTGTGAGATACATAGGAAACTACATTCTAAAAATGGAGAAGTCCTACAATGTATGAGATTTGATACAACTACACAACCAGAGGATCTTGCTTTTAGGCCTAGTTCTACATCTGATGAACGAGATGAATTTTATAAGAAGAATGTTATTCGCAAGAAAAGAAGATTACAAAAAGTAAGGGTTAAGGGATTTGAACTAATATTAGATCCAGATTCGAATGAGATTTTTGATGCACAAGCTTATGAAGATAATAAGAGGTTATTAAAATTAGGAATTAAAGTATCATCTACCGAAATTAATTGGTTTCGTATATAATAAATGCCTCTTTATTTGAGCGCAGGTGATCTTATAAGGATTAAGAGACTTGAAACATCATTTGATTATACGATAAAGCTGCAGAATGATGCAGACTTATTAAAAGAAGCAAACCGTCTTGAGCATCCATTTCAGCACGACACAAAGATAGGGAGAACTGCTGGGGGAATTGAGACAGTACGTGAGGTTTCAAAGATAGTTGATTTTAAAGCATACCACGTTTCCGATTATCAATTATATGCTGAATATGGAGTTCCTGCAGCATTGGGTAGCCCTGGTGGTGGATTTGGTCATAATCCTAAAAGAAAAGCTATACTTGCACCAGATAATACAATTAAGATTTTTTTGTATAGTGGAACACCTGGTGTTTCTGGTACAACTTCTACTCGATTTAGTTTCCCAGAAGACGTTTATGCGTCTTCATCTGGTGCCTTATGGGTGGCTGAAGGTGGTAGTCATGATGTAAGATTTTACAATCCAGTTACTAGTTTAATTTCTATTTTTTCAGGAATAGGTATTTCTGGGAATGTACAAGGTGCTGCAAATGTAACTAGGTTTAACTCAGCAAATGGAATTACGTTTATTGCTCCATATTACTACATAGCTGATACTGGTAATGACCAAATAATTAGAGCTGATGCTACTGGAGCTACAACCATATTTTTTAGAAATCCAACAAGATATACTTTTCCTACTAGGATGGCTACATTTGGAACTACATTGTATGTCCTTTTTAGGTCTCAGGGACAAGTTGCTGGATTCAACACAACAACTGGCTTAGAAGTAACAGGCTCTCCATTTTTTGGTAATGGTTCTTATGTCTCTGGATTTGGCGGTAATACATTTATCCCCCCAGTTCCAGGACCATCAGCTCCACTAGGATTCTTACAATGTATCTGCACAGACTCGATTGGTAATATATATGTAGCTGATACAACTTGTAGTAGAATCCTTAAGTACACGATGGCTACAGGGCTTCTGTCACATTATGCTGGAAACAGTGATTTCTTTGTTTCTGGAGTAGGGTTTGTAGATGGTGCACCAACAGTTGCTAGATTTAATCTTCCATTTGGATTGAGTGCAGATTCATCAAATAATATTTATGTTTCGGATTCTGGAAACAATGCGCTAAGAAAGATTGATGCTACTACTGGCAATGTTTCAACTATATTCCCATCTTATGTTCTAAATAATCCAAGATCACTATTTGTTGATAAGGTTAATAATTGGTTATATATAGTAAACACTAACGATTCAACAATCATAAAAGCGATATTATAAACTTTATATATAATAAATGCCCATGTCTATGAGTACAAGTGATATGACTAAGGTAAAGAAGTTAGTAACTTCTAGTAACTATTTGACGACCATTAACAATAAAACTGATATTAATGGAATTGTAACTCCTGTAGGTTGTGTACTGTGCAATCCTACTGCTTTTTTGACAGACCAGGCAAGAAGTGTGGGTCACAATAAAATTATAAGGGAAGTTTCAAAGATAGTTGATTTTAAAAATGCCCAAGTTGCTGACTTTATTACATCTGCCCAATATGGAGCTCCAGCTGCATTGAATAGTTTTGGTGGAAGCTTTGGAAACCAAAGGACTGTTACCAGAATATGTAGCTGTGTTCCATCTGTTCTTTCTCCTGGTGTCAATCTCGTTAGATACAACACGTATCAACGTCTGCGTCTATATTAAATGATCGGCAACATCCTTGGAGTTGGTTTATTGAGCCTCATAACTATGAACTTCTTTTACACGACACCTACGACACCACCACCTCTGACGCCATGGGGTGAGGAGGTAGGAAAGACACATCACATACAGTCGAAGAAAGATATGTCATTATTTATTTACAAGAAGAGGAGGCACGTTGTTAGTGACCAAGGTGGGAAAGAATTGCATAAGATTAAGGAGACAAGAACACAGACTGGTTCAGCAACTGGAGCTTATGAGATCATGCAATCAAATGCTTAAAAAGAACAGTCCATAAATAATAAGAATGCCAGGTGGATTAATTCAATTAGTGAATAAAGGAGCACAAGATCAACTTGTGACTGGGTCCCCATCTTTTACTCACTTTAGAAGTTTGTACAAACGTCATACTGAATTTGCTATGGAGCACTTCAGACTTGATTTCCTAAACACAAATCTAGATCTAAACCCCTCTACACCCAGAGTACTGAAACTTAAGGTAGACAGGAATGCACAGTTAGTTCACGATATGTATATCCATGTAAGTTTACCAGATATTTATTCACCAATCAACCCTATTACTCGAGGAAGACATCCTGAGATTGCCCCAGATGCAACAGGTATCCCGTATGAGTTTCAATGGATTGATAACTTAGGATACAATATGATTAACTCAGTAAGTATATTAGTTAATGGAACTGCAATTGTAACCCATACTGGCGAGTGGATGAAAATATATTCATATATAACACACGACGCAAACAAGAGAAAACTAGTTGATAAGATGGTTGGAAATGTTAAGGAACTAACAGATCCTGCAAATGCTTATTCAAGAGTAAATCAATATCCGCATTCTATTACTACTACTGCAGGTACAGCTCAGCCATCTATCTTAGGAAGGAACTTAGTAATACCCCTGCATTTTTGGTTCTGTGAATGTATTGGAGCTGCTTTACCATTGGTTTCATTGCAGTATTCAGAAGTTGAAATAAGCATTGAGTTTGCACCAATCTACAGTTTATTTACAGTAAAGGATGTGCGTGATTCTAACCCTAAGGGAACATTTGGCCACAGAATTGCTCCAGATCCAGCATCACGTGAGTTTGATTTATCTAATTTCTTAGGCCCACCCTCAGCTATCGGTACTCCAATTAATTCTTCTTTGAATATTTGGTCATTGAGACCATATGTTGAGGCTAACTACATATTTTTGAGTGATGTTGAGATGGCAAACTTTGCAAAGAGTGATGCATCATTCATGATTAAACAGACAAATGTTGTTAGGAGTGCTGGTCTATATGGAGCAGGTAATGATATTGAACTTAATATACATAATTTATGTACACGTGTAGTATGGGTTCTACAAAGGAGTGATGCAATCGCTGTAAACGATTATGATAATTATACTAACCACTTCGAAGATGCACACCCAACATTTTTGTCTGGGAGTTTGGGAAAGTGGTTTACTAGTGGTCCAGCTGTTGGCCAGAACCAAAGTGCAGATGATATTTTGGTAGATGCAGTATTAGTATTTGACGGAGGCGATAGATTTGGTACAAAGACATATGAGTTCTTTTCATTATTGGAAAACTATAAGCATCACACAGGAGCCATGTTGCCTGGTATATATTCATATTCATTTGCACTAGAGCATAAATGTGAACAACCTAGTGGGCATGTGAATGGTTCTATGTTCAATAAAACAAATTTACGTTTGACATTGCAGGATCCACCATCAACAAATGTTACAACACCAGCTACTAATAATTGTATCCTTGCTTCTAGTGCATTTAATCCTAACCCTGTAGTCATCGCAAGTATTGCAACGATAGATCCTGGAACTAAGTTATTGAGAGTAATAAATAAGGGTTCGACAACACAGGTACGCAACTACACATATAACGCGCGTGTATTTGTAGAATCTTATAACTTTTTGCGTATTTCAAGAGGTATCGCAAATGTAGTCTTTTCATCATAATAAGAATGAGTGCACCAGCTCCAGCAAAAGCACAATCAACACCAGCCCCCAGTCAAGGGGTAGAAGCTACAAAACCGGCAGCTACAAAGCAGGCTGGATTGGATATCCAAAAAGCCTCATATGGCGTAGCTGGAAATTTTAGCGAAGTAACACAGCAGGTAAAGGATTTAGTAAGGGATGGCAACCTCAGTTTTACAGTCTCCCCACAGGCATTTGCAATTATGGATCCTGCCCCTGGAGTGAAAAAGACATTACAGGTCAAGGCAGCGATGAATGGCGGTACACCCACCTTATTCATGAAGGATGACGGAGAAGTTTTCTCTCTATCTGCTCCACCAATAAAGAAAGATGATAGCCCAACAGTTATGGGAACTGCAGGAATGGCATTCTACGGTATTGTTGCAACTATCATATGTTTAGTCATGTATTTTGGAACAAGCTTCTTTGCAAGTAATATTGTTGGATTACCATGGACATGGTCTATGTTGCTTTCATTAATTGTGCTTGGATCATTTATTTCTATTTCATTTGCTGATATGAGAATTGGAGCAGTTGGATTGGTACTTACGGGGGGCCTTGGAATATTTTGTTTATTCTCAGCTACACTTATATTATATATGATTCAGGACCAACTAGAAAAAAATGGTTCTTCATTCAAGCTTATTAATCCATTCCCATGGGTAAAAAGTGAAGCTTAGATATCTACATCAGCACCACCACTTGGTGGCTCAATGGGCTCCTTTGACTCAACAAAGGAGTTAACGTAGTCTTGTAGCTTCTCAGGGTTGTAATCTGTTACAGTCTTGAGATGCTTTATAAACTCATCAACGTTTTTGTCCCACTCTATGTCCGCATCATCAAATGCCTTCTCAAGCATCTTTGTTGCGGTTGCCTTGTGTGGCATCCTGTGCTTCTTCTCTTTCTCTACAGTTGGCTTGCCACCTTCTGGCTTTGCAGCCTCTGGCTTAAAATCCTCAAGCTCCTTAAGCAAAGTTTTCTCCTCTTCAACTAGTTTGTTAAAAGTTTCAACTTGCTTAGTAATCTTCTCAAAGTTCTTCTTGAGCTTGTCAATAATCTTGTCCATTGTAGAATGTTTTGAAAGACTAATATAAAAATTTATAATTCCGTTTTTATATTACTCTTCCTCAGAAGAAGAATAGCCCTCTGAATACGTTGCTTCATCTAGTGGGTCCATTTTCTGGTAGCCGTTCTACAAGTTAAGAATCCGTTTTAAAAATTCCTTTTGAATTATAAAATGGGTGACGCCGAGATTGCAAAAGTTCAGCTAAGGGAATATCTGTCTACTCTGCTTGTCCCAAGATTGTCTGAGGGGTTTTGGAGTATACGTGAAAGTGCAAACAAACTTTGTACGCAAAATAAGCAGCCATCAGAAATATTGCGAACAATCCAAAATATGCTAACAAAGATTCCCGATTGGTCTGATACAACATTATCTGAAGAGGTAACACGTATTATAAAGATTTCTAAGTGTCCGTATATGGATGATATCTTGATGGGTGTATTCCTTGCTTATATGAAGTCATTTGCTGCTCTTCAATATCGTGGAGAATCACCTTATGTGAAGGTTGACTTTGAAAGGCCAAATGTTACAAAGTTTGTGCATGAGCTTTACAAATCATCTGCAAGGAAACTATGGCAATCTGCATTTTTATTCAAGACAGATATTGCAACTGAGGTCCAAGCAAAGAATAGGCAAGAGATTGAGGATATTATCCACAGGAGTGTTGATGATGTAATCCGTGCGTTTCTTCCTTGGGAGGTTATTGCAAAGTCATATTTTTCTGAGCCTGAGGAAAAGCCCGCCCCACCCCCACAAACTAAAGTTGTCCAGTTTGAGGAGGATAGTGATGATGATGAGAGGCCAAGGGCTTTATCGGTTGGTGAGGACTTAGGTGGGCTTGATGATGATGAGCCTGAACCCAAGGTTGAACCCAAGGTTGAACCCAAGGTTGAACCCAAGGTTGAGCCCAAGGTTGAACCCAAGGTTGAGATAGATGAGGAGATTAAGACTATCAAGCTAGATGATGGTGATGAGTTTGAGTCGAGGATTGGAGAATCGCTCGTTCTAAATTTGTAAAGATTTTATGAATAGGCAACAAATGATGTTCGTATATATGGTTATAATAGTAGCCCTTGCTTGTTTTGTACTTTATGCGTTAGATCGTAAGCTAAGAGGTGAACCTATTGACTGGCAGGTTTCAGCAAAGCTATCATTAATCGGTGCGCTTCTTGCTGGAGGTGTCGGATATGCAATGATGCCTGATTCGATTGAAATTAAGCCTGAAGTAATGCAGGAAATGTTTGTTGGAACACCTACTTTTTAAACAATACGAAAAACCCTAAATGAGTTTCCTGCAACTGTAACTACAGTACCAAACGGAATAGTTGAGGGTAAGGTAGTAGTATCTGTCCCGTCTATAGCTAATCCAGCGGATGGTATCATTAGAAGAGGTAATAATCCATTTGCCATAACTAGAGTATCACGTATATTTGCAGTAGTTACACTTCGAGGCCCAGTGCCATTATTATCAGTTGTTACTGGCATAAATACTGCTATCCCATCATAATTTATATCAGTATTAGGGCTATATGGTAAAGGTAATATTGTATTAGGAAACATGCTACCAACATAATATATACCGGAGTTCTGTTGGATATTATTAAAATATCTACCAGAGCTAGCATCATTAAACGTAATTTTAAAAATCAAAGGGGATATATTGCCACGAGAAGCTCTTTGTCCCCAATTTGCTATTTTACCTGCAATACCGATCGGTGATGCATAAATAGTATCTCCTGTCAATATTCCTCTAACAAAACTATGATCAGTCGGGCTAGAATATAACATTCCATTATAATTTATACTTTGTCCGCTATTAATTGATTGAAAAGCATTAGTACCTATTCGCATGATGTAGGTTGGTATAAGTACAACATTAGGAGTATATAATCCTGTAAACGAAGTTTCTAATATTGATTCTGTGTTACTCACAGTATCGTACTTCGTAACGGGATAATAAAAAGCATCAAAAGTATTAATATCTATAATCATGTTAAGTGTTGAGAACCAGTTAAATAATATCAAATATGCATTATGAGGAATGAAATAAAGAAACGAGCACGTAGAAGATCTACAAGAAGTAGCTAATATATCAAATATTTCTTCTGCGTACCTTACGGATGCAAGTTGACTATCTAAACTCCGACTCTTTGCGGAAATTGCACGTGCAGTACATGTAATTCCATCAGGACCTGGAGCTCCAAGATCAATAAGACTATTATTAACGTCTGCAAGATAGGTGTATTGATATGAGCTCAGTATTCCAGGCGATAATGCAACTGCAAGCATATCTGGAGTCATATATCTTATAAACTTTGGACTAATAGTAGCGTTCGCATTAGATATAGCTAGCTGCTTTATGTAGTTTGTTACGGTTGAGCTGTCTTGAGATGTTCCGGGTAAGTTTCCAAAATTATTATAAGCCATATTATACTTACTGTGACATAAAATGGATTTATAATTTATTAATGATTACGATTATTACATCATGGGTTCCTGTGCTTCTGTTCCATTTACTCCCAAAGAGATAAAGATACAACCAGCAGCAGTTATTGAGGATCCCAAACCTTTAGAAATACGTATACCAGCACCAGATATTGGTGGTGATTACTATGGTCGTTATGTAGCATATTCTCAGAATTCTTCTTATGGAGGCTCATGGGATTCATCAGACGATGAATAGTTCCTTCACGTATTTTTCCATAACTTTTAGATCCAAATATTTTTCAGCAAGTTTCTTTCCTGCCTCAGCAATTTTTTTGCATTTTGCATCATGTTCGATGCACCAATCTCTTTTTTCCCTCAGGTCTGATAAATCTTCTTTAACAGCAATGTAATGTTTCCCATCAACCATCTTATTATCTAGCCAGTGTATGTATGGGCTCTTAACTCGAATGATTAAAGAGCCTGTAAGCATGGATGTAAGCAATCTATAAGCAAGGACATTACCATCAACATGGATTATATATTTGTATTTGATTTGTTCGGTAAACATATCTAGTGGTTGGACAGCATCTATATCTGCTTTTAGTTCTGATACACCCTCATCATATCTGTAGTTTCTTGAGCTTGTCTTAGTTAATCCAACATCTAATAAAGCATTTCTCATGCGTGCAAGGATTACTCGTTGATTTCCACTTGTCTTACAGCCAGTCAGAGAACCTCTGAATACAGCAACATCCATCTTTTCAGACCAAGGGACTTGTTTAACAGCAAATGGGTTCATTGCGTAATCGATATCATCACGTGTTGGTAATATCATATCAAAGTAATCAACATGGCCAGAGTAGGAGAACATAGGTAGGAATGGTGGTTTGTAAATAATCTTTTCTTTTCCAAACCAATCATAGAAATCCTTTCTTAGAAGTTGTGAGTCATTCAACGACAAAATATAAACCCCATGTGGAATTTGTATATTTTTTATGAACTTTGGAAATAAATTATCACCACCAGTTGATGTGAATGGTTTAATAACACATTGCATAATTCTCCATTCCTTACTCTTAAAAGTCTTCCTCTGCTTTTGAGGGATGTTACGAATTGTTAGATATTTTTTAAGCATGGGTGATGTTTTAGAAAACTCAAATTTGAGAAGTTCATTACCAGGAGAAAGAAGAATGTAGCAGTTATGTGAAAGGTCAAAGATATATTTGAAAGTAGTTTCTGCAGATTCAAAATTTTCAGACCAAGGATTTGATAGTTTCTTTTCAGTAAGAAAGGGTTTAACCAATTCTATTGCTTCTTCATACCTCTTAAGTATTTTCATCTTATTCTTTCTACAGTATAAAATAACCGGAAATGTTAGACTTGAAACATGCTAAACAATTACCGCAGGGTATACCTACCTTGCTTGTCCCCTTCCGCGAGCAACTGGAGCAAAAGCGTGGCGAACAGTTGAAGATATTTACAGATCATATGAAAAGATGGCATCCAAACTGGCCTGTGATAGTAATAGAACAAACAGAAGGGAAAAAGTTTAATAGAGGAGCTTTATTGAACATAGGAACAAAATACGCAGAGAAGTTAGGGATAGACTATGTAATTTACCACGATGTTGATTTAATACCACTAGCTCCTATGGTTCCGTACTACACTGCTTTTCCTGAGTATCCAATCCACGTTGGGTCTGCATATAAAGGTAAGTATCAGGGTGAAGGTTTTATAGGTCAGGCTTTTTCAATTTCAATCAAGGATGCGAAGAAGATAAATGGATTCCCAAATATGTTTTGGGGATGGGGTGGTGAAGATGATGCAATGAGGAATAGAATAAAGAAACACGGGTTAAAAATATTAAGGCCTAGTAGGGATACTGGATATAAAGTTCTTGAGCATAAGGATACAAGATTGATGCCTGATGCAAAGAATATGAGAAAGTGGGAGGATGTTAAGGGAGATACAGGAAAGCATGGATTATCTGATATTAAGTGGATAGTTGTTAAAAAGGAGGAAGATAAGAATATATTAAAAATAACTGTTGAAATATAATCATGATAAGTATTACGAATTATAATAACAATGGGGATTGGTTTTATATTTTAGCAGCTGTGTGTGTTGTTGATACTTTTGCTGTTGCTTTTTCTAAATACCCTGGATCTAATCCTTACTTCAAAGTTTCATCATTAAATAATTGGTATGGTAAGTTTGGTATACTTGCATTTGCTTCTGATGTTTGTTCTATTTCAATTGGAATTATGTTTGCAAGATATATCTTCAGTTATATGAGGCTAAGCAACACTCTGTATTTCTTAGCGATTATAGTTTTATTCCAACTATTTCATGATGCTTTATTTTACTACGCTGTAATCCTCCCTCTCCCCCATGGTCATAATCAAATGATTGATGTGTTCAAAAACTATGCAAATGAGAATGGTTCAAAGATCCTTGGAGCTGATGCATTACTATTAGTCGGCAGTACATTACTTGCTTCTTTCCTAAAAAGTATTCCTGATCACTATACTGTAGCTACATATCTTACCACAATTTACTCAGTCATTTACTTCATACATACAAAATCACCTT